>Ga0208373_1000545_pt1 | contig 63537 bp, 62 predicted proteins | sample RifOxyC2_FD_184036 | JGI IMG/M metagenome (GOLD analysis project Ga0208373, IMG submission 184036) | Soil microbial communities from Rifle, Colorado - Rifle Oxygen_injection C2 (SPAdes) | ecosystem: Environmental > Terrestrial > Deep subsurface > Rock core/Sediment | place: Rifle, Colorado...
GATCGGCTCCGACACGGGCGGGTCGATCCGCCAGCCGGCGGCCCTCTGCGGCGTCGTCGGGATGAAGCCGACCTATGGCAGGGTTTCCCGTTTCGGCCTGATCGCCTTCGCGTCCTCGCTCGACCAGATAGGCCCCTTCACCAAGGATGTCGAAGACTGCGCGATTATGATGAACGTACTTTCCGGCTACGACAGGCGCGATTCGACGTCGGCGGATGAGGAAGTTCCCGATTACCGGCAGTTTCTCGGCAAGGGCATCAGGGGGTGGCGGATCGGCATCCCGAAGGAGTATTTTGTCGGCGGGCTCGACCCCGAGGTCGAGAAGGCGGTCCGTGGAGCAATCAAAACCGTCGAAGGGGCCGGCGCCCAATGCGTGGAGGTTTCGCTTCCCCACACCGAATACTGTCTTGCCGTTTACTATATCGTGGCGCCGGCGGAGGCGTCCTCGAATCTGGCCCGCTACGACGGCGTCAAGTATGGTTTCCGCTTTCCGGATGGCCGCGACTTGCTCGACATGTATAAAAAGAGCCGTTCGGCAGGTTTCGGAAACGAGGTAAAAAGGAGAATCATGATTGGAACTTACGCGCTTTCATCCGGTTATTATGACGCCTATTACAAGAAGGCTTCCCAGGTGCGCTCGCTGATCAAACGGGATTTCGACGAGGCATTTAAGACCTGCGACGCGCTTTTGACGCCGACGACGCCGACGCCGGCCTTTTGCATCGGCGAAAAAACGGACGATCCAATGCAGATGTATCTTTCCGATCTTTTTACCATTTCGGTAAATCTGGCAGGGATTCCGGGAATATCGGTTCCCTGCGGCTACAGCGCCGCCGGTCTGCCGATCGGGGTGCAGTTTCTGGCAGGGCACTTTCAGGAGGGCCGCCTGCTCCAGATCGCCTCGGAATACGAAAAACACGCCCAAATCGAAAAAAGGAGACCTGATCTCTAATGAATTTTGAACCTGTAATCGGGCTGGAAGTACACGCCCAACTGCTGACGGATACAAAGATCTTCTGCGGCTGTTCCACCCAATTCGGCGCGGAGCCGAACAGCCACACCTGTCCGGTTTGTCTCGGAATGCCCGGGGTACTGCCGGTGCTGAACAAAAAGGTCGTCGATTTTCTGCTGAAAATGGCGATGGCGACCAATTGTACGATCAACCGGGAATCGAGTTTCGCCCGGAAAAACTATTTTTATCCGGATCTTCCGAAGGGTTATCAGATATCGCAATACGCCGAGCCGCCCGCCGAACATGGCTGGATAGATATCGAAACGGATGCCGGCAAAAAGCGGGTCGGGATAACCCGCATCCACATGGAGGAGGACGCGGGCAAGCTGATTCATGACGAAAACAGTCCGTCGAGCTACGTCGATCTGAACCGCACCGGGGTTCCCCTGATCGAGATTGTCGGCGATCCGGACCTTCGCAACGCGGAAGAGGCGGCGGCCTATCTCCGGCGGCTCCACGAAATCCTCGTCTATCTGGAAATCTGCGACGGCAACATGGAGGAGGGAAGCTTCCGTTGTGATGCGAACATCTCCCTGCGCCCGGTTGGGCAGGAGGAAATGGGAACCAGGGCCGAACTCAAGAATATGAATTCCTTCCGGAATGTCCAGCGCGCCCTCGATTACGAGATCAAACGTCAGCAGTACCTGCTCGAAAGCGGCGGTAAAGTGGTGCAGGAAACCAGATTGTGGGATGACGCCGCCGGGGTGACCAAATCGATGCGGAGCAAGGAGGAGGCCCATGATTACCGTTACTTCCCCGAACCGGACCTTGTGCCGATCGTGATCGACGACGTGTGGCTTGACGAGATACGCCGCGGCATGCCGGAGCTGCCTTTGGAAAAGCGGGAGCGTTTTTCTCGTGAATACCAGATTTCCGCCTATGATGCCGGGGTGCTTACCTCCGGCCGGGCACTGGCCGACTATTTCGAAGAGGTCGCCCGCCTTTCCGGGCAGCCGAAGGCGGCAGCGAACTGGGTAATGGGCGATATCCTGCGGTTTTTGAACGACGAGAAGAAAACCGTCGGGGAGTGCCCGGTTTCCCCGGCCAATCTCGCCGCGATGATCAGGCTGATTCAGGATGGGACGATCAGCGGCAAGATGGCCAAGGATATCAGCGAGGCGATGTATAAAACCGGCGGGACGCCGGAGGAGATCATCAAGGAAAAGGGGCTTGTCCAGATCACCGACGGGGATGCCCTTGCCGCTACGCTCACTGCAATCCTGGAGAAGAACCCCGACCAAGTCGCTCAATATCAGTCCGGAAAGGAAAAACTCTTCGGGTTCTTTGTCGGACAGGCGATGAAGGCGACCGGAGGCAAGGCCAATCCCCAGATGCTTAACGACCTGCTGAAAAAAATGCTGTCAAATCCGTAATATTTTTCTCATGGAACATCCCCTCTCCCCAAACCGGCGAGGGTCAGGGTGAGGGAGCGTACACAGTTGACCGAACCGATTATAACGATCTCATGGAAGGACAGCGCCGTTGTGCTGATCGACCAGCGTGCCCTGCCTGTCGAGGAGATCTATCTGACCTGCACCGATTACCGTCAGGTCGTCGAGGCGATCAAGAACCTGACCGTGCGCGGCGCGCCGGCAATCGGCGTAGCGGCGGCAATGGGCATCGCCCTCGGCGCGCTTTCGTTGACCGCCTCTTCAATCAGTGAAATTCAAAAGGACTTTGACGAAATATGCAGTCATTTTGCCGCCTCCCGCCCGACGGCCCGGAATCTTTTCTGGGCGATCGAGAGGATGCGCGCCCGCTTTGCCGAAACGCTGGGCCTTCCGGCTGGAAACGATGAAAGCGTCAGCAGTGACAGTGACTTATCAATAACCGCTTCCCGCCGGACCCTCACGACAACGGATATTGCCGCTCTTCAGAACGCCCTGATCGCCGAGGCAGTCCGCACCTGCGAGGATGATATCGCGATCAACGTCCGCCTCGGCCGGAACGGCAGCGGTCTGATCCCCGACGGCGCCCGGATACTGACCCACTGCAACGCCGGGGCGCTCGCCACCGCCGGCTATGGAACAGCCCTCGGGGTGGTCCGCTCGGCTTGGGAACAGGGCAAAAAAATCCACGTTTACGCCGACGAGACGCGCCCTGTCCTGCAGGGGGCGAGGCTCACCGCCTGGGAACTGACCCGCGAAGGCATCCCCTGCACCTTAATCGCCGACAACATGGCCGCCTTTCTGATGAAGCAAAAGCGGGTCGATCTGGTGATCGTCGGCGCCGACCGCATTGCCGCGAACGGCGATACCGCAAACAAGATCGGCACTTACGGTCTTGCCGTCCTCGCCCGTGCCCACGGCCTTCCCCTCTACATCGCCGCCCCCGTCTCCACGATAGACGCCTCCCTTGCCGATGGCGGCCTGATCCCCATCGAGGAGCGCGATCACGCCGAAATCACCCGCTTTGGCGGAACCGAGACCGCCCCGGAAGGCGTATCTGTCTGGAATCCCGCCTTCGACGTGACCCCGGCGGAGCTTATAACCGCGATCATCACCGAAAAAGGCGTCATCCGCCCGCCCTTTGCTGCCGGCATAAAATCCCTTCATCAGCCGTCCGCAAAATAACCCGGCCGCGTTCATGAGGTTGACTGAAATCCTTTCCCGCAGAGGTTACCAATGGCACAGACACTGACTACCGGGCCCATCCCGACCCTGATTCGCAAGATCGCCGTTCCGGCGAGCGTCGGCTTTTTCTTCAACACGCTGTTCAACGCCGTCGATACCTGGTGGGGCGGGCAGATCTCGACACAGGCCCTGGCGGCGCTGTCTCTGTCGTTCCCCGTTTTCTTCATCATCATTGCCGTAGGAAGCGGCCTGTCGAGCGGCACCACGGCCCTGATCGGCACGGCGCTGGGCAAGGGGAACCGTGAAGAGGCGGAAACCTTTTCCGCGCAGGGGATCTCGTTCGGCATCCTCATCTCAATTGTCCTTACCGCCGGCGGCCTGGCCGGATCACGAATACTCTTCGTTTTTCTCGGCGCCTCGGGGGAGTATCTCCGGATCTGTCTCGCCTACATGAACGTCATTTTCGCCGGCAGCATCTTTTTCGTCGTGAACCACATGTTCAGCGCGATCCTGAACGCCCTCGGCGACACGAGGCCTTTCCGGAACTTCCTGATCGCCGGATGCCTCCTCAACGTGCTGCTCGACCCCTGGTTCATCCACGGGGGGTTCGGCGTCCCGCCGCTGGGCTTCGCCGGAATCGCGCTGGCCACGGTCCTGATCCAGGCCGCGGGCTGTCTCTACCTCTGTTCGAGGGTCCGGGGGACAACGCTCGGGACCGCCTGTCGTCTGGTCAACCTCCGCCCGCGCCTCGCCGCTTTCCGGGAGATCGCCCGTCAGGGCGTCCCTGCCTCGGCCAATCTGTTCACGATCGGTCTGGGAATCTTCGTGATCACCTATTTCGCGAGCGGCTTCGGCAAGGAGGCGGTCGCTGCCTACGGGGCGGCCATCCGGATCGAACAGATCGTGCTGCTCCCGACCATCGGACTCAGCACGGCGACGCTGGCACTCGTCGCCCAAAACAGCGGGGCGGGGCTCTTTGACCGGATAGACGAGACGGTCCGGGCGGCGCTCCGTTACGGCGGCCTCATCATGTTCTGCGGAACCGTCGCCCTCTTCCTCTTTGCCGGAACGCTGATGGCGCTCTTTACCGCCGATCCCGCGGTCATCGCCGCCGGCCGCGCCTACCTGAAGATTTCCGCATTCCTTCTGTACGCGTATGTGATATTGTCGGTCAACGTATCCGCGCTGCAGGGTATCCGGAAGCCGATGTTTGCCCTCTGGATCGGCCTCTGGCGGCAGATCGTCGCCCCGGTGGCGCTATTCTGGCTGCTCACGCGACTGCTGGGCTTCGGGCTCACAAGTGTCTGGTGGGGGATCTTCGGCATCAACTGGTCCGCGGCGATGGCGGCCTGGATTTACGCCCGGCGCCAGATGAAGAAGGCGGTCAACCCCTAAAGGAAGCTTATGGTGAAACAAGGCATGACCCCCCTTCAGCTCCGAGCGGCAGCGGCTTCACGGTCGGCCCTCATCGACTGCGGGAAGTTTTTTCTGATGGCGGGCCTTGCCGTCTGGCTTCTGACCCTGGGAACCCGCGGGATGGGCTACAATTGGCAGTGGTACCGCGTCCCCCGCTTCCTCTTCACAACAGAGGGCGGCGTCTGGACGGCAGGCCCGTTGCTTCAGGGACTCCGTGTAACACTGGAGATCTCTTGCCTGGCGCTCTTCTGCACGCTGATCCTCGGTCTGACGACGGCCCTTTTCCGCCTCTCGGCTTCTTTCACCGCCCGGGCGCTCGCCCGCGGCTATCTGGAGCTGATCCGCAACACGCCGCTCTTGATCCAGATATTCTTCATGTACTTCGTCGTGTCGCCGGTTCTCGACATCAGCGCCTTCGCCTCCGCGGTGCTGGCGCTCAGTCTCTTCGAAGGGGCCTACGCCGCGGAGATCCTCCGGGCGGGAATTGTTTCCCTTCACCGCGGACAGTGGGAGGCCGCCCACAGCCTGGGGCTCGGCGTCTTTGACACCTATCGGGATGTGATCCTCCCGCAGGCCGTCCGCCGCACATTGCCGCCGCTGGCCGGGCAGGGGATCTCGCTGATCAAGGACTCCTCCCTGGTCAGCACCATCGCCATCTACGACCTCACGATGCAGGGACAGAAGATAGTCTCGGAGACCTTTCTCGCCTTCGAGATCTGGTTCACGGTGGCCGCGATCTATCTCGTCATGACCTTCGGCCTGTCGATCGCCGTCCGCGCGCTGGAACGTCGGATGAGCGGTTTCCCTTCCCAGGGGGCGGGAGGGATTGCATGAGTGCGGAGGAACGGATCATCGAGGCGACGGAACTCGCCAAGACCTTCCCCGGCGGGTTCGTTGCGCTGGACCGATTCACGCTTTCGGTGCGGCGGGGAGAGGTGGTTGTCGTCATCGGTCCGTCGGGAGCGGGTAAATCGACCTTTCTGCGCTGCCTGAACGGCCTGGAGGAGATCGACGGCGGTTCCATCGTGATCGACGGGATTCCACTGGACCACCACCGGAAGAACCGCCTGCTGATCCGCCAGGAGGTGGGAATGGTCTTCCAGTCCTTCAACCTCTTCCCCCATATAACGGTGCGGGAAAACATCGACCTTGCCCAGATCCGCGTCCGGAAGAAGTCACGGACCGACGCCGCGGAGACCACGATGGCCCTGCTCGCGAAGGTCGGGATCATCGAGAAGGCGGACCGCTACCCCCACGAGCTTTCCGGCGGCCAGCAGCAGCGGGTGGCCATTGCCCGGGCGCTCGCGATGAACCCGAAGGTGATGCTCTTCGACGAGGCGACCAGCGCGCTCGACCCGGAGATGATCGGAGAGGTGCTGGAAGTAATGCGGACCCTGGCGGCGGAAGGGATGACGATGGTAGTTGTGACCCACGAGATGGGCTTTGCCCGGGAGGCGGGCGACCGGATCGTCTTCATGGAAAACGGGCGGATCGTCGAGGAGGGAGAGACGGGGCGCTTTTTTGCCGCACCGCGCGAAGAGCGGACCCGCGCCTTTCTCGGTCAGATTTTGTAGTGACAAAGGGACGATTTCCCAATATTGAAAGGAGGCAAGCGATGAGAAGAAATCATATTGTGATCGCGATCATGATGATCACGGTTCTTGTACTGTTGGTGGTGCGGGAGGCCACCGCCCAGACAGCCCCGTTGGCCGGGGAGAGCATGCTGGAGCAGGTCATGAAGCGCGGAACGCTCCGCGTGGGCATGTCCACCTTCGTCCCCTGGGCCATGCAGGACAAGTCCGGAAACTTCGTCGGTTTCGAGATTGATGTTGCCAGCCGGCTCGCGAAGGAGATAGGGGTCAAGACGGAGTTCATCCCGACGAAGTGGTCGGGGATCATCCCCGCGCTCCTGACCGGGAAGTTCGACATCATCATCGGCGGGATGGGAATCCGTCCGGAGCGGAACCTGAAGGTCAACTTCTCGATCCCCTACGACCACACGGGGATGTCCATCGTCGCCCACAAGAAGCTGGCCGCCGGCTTCAAAAAAATCGCCGATTTCAACAGAGCAAACGTCTCCATCGCCGCCCGGACGGGGACGACCGCCGCCGCGGCCGCCCAGCAGTGGATGCCGAAGGCGAAACTGCGGCTTTTCGACGACGAGTCCCAGGCGATTCAGGAGCTCCTCCTCGGGCGGGTTCACGCGGTCGTCGCCTCGGCGCCGCTCCCCGCCTTCCAGGCGATTGCCAACCAGGACAAGCTCTTTCTCCCGCTCCAGGAGGACTTCACCCGGGAGCCGATCGGCTTTGCCATCCGGAAGGGTGATTCCGACAGCCTGAACTTCCTCGACAACTGGATCCGCGTCGTGGAGGCCGAGGGCTGGCTCAAAGAACGCAAGCATTACTGGTTTGGAACGAAGGAGTGGGAAAAACTGATCAAGTAGCGGGGAGTGAGCCGTTAATGAAAAACAAGATCCGCTTCACGCCGCTCGACGCCGTCCTCATCGTCCTGATGCTGGCCGCCGTGCTTTTCCTCGTCCGCCGGATCGGCGTGGAGATGAACTACCGCTGGCAGTGGCCCGTGATGCTCCAGTACCTTGTCCGGACCGGCGGAGGAGCGTGGGCTGCGGGTTCTCTCGCCCAGGGATTCCTGACGACGGTCAAGCTGAGTTTCTGGGCAACGGCGCTCGCGACCCTGCTGGGTACGATCATGGGGCTCATGCGGGTAAGCCACAGCCTCTTCTACCGTCTCGTTGCCGGAAGCTACGTCGAGCTGGTCCGCAATCTCCCGCCGCTGGTTCTGGTCTTCATCGTCTATTTCTTCATCGGCGACCGGATCATGGCGCTCCTCGGGATGGAGGCCCTTATCCGTTCGGCGTCGCCGGAAACGCAGGCGGCACTGAACTTTCTTTTCGCCTCCCCGGCGCGTCTCTCCGGCTTTTTCGCGGGGCTGGCGACGCTCGTCCTGTACGAGGCCGCCTACATCACCGAGATCGTTCGTGCCGGCATCCAGTCGATCGAGCAGGGTCAGTGGGAGGCCGCTCACGCCCTCGGACTTTCCCGCTGGCAGCAGTTGCGCTGCGTGATCCTGCCGCAGGCCCTCCAGCGAGTTCTGCCGACCTTGGCGGGGCAGCTCATCTCGACGATCAAGGACTCGGCGATCGTCTCGGTGATCTCCATTCCGGAGCTGACATTCCAGGGGCTGGAACTGATGAGCGCCACCTATCTGACCTTCGAGATCTGGATAACCATTACGGCCCTCTACTTCCTCCTGACGTTCACCGTCTCCATGGGGGTCCGGCGCCTGGAGGGAGCGATGCAAACAAAATCATGAACAATAACTCCAGAGCAGCATTCCGTTCAACGCGACGACGGCCGGCAGGCCCGGCCTGACTGTCAGGCTGAGGAAACGCTCTTCCGGTAATCCATGACGGCACGGAAAACGATCGAGATGACCACCACGGCCCCGCCCAACAGCGCCCAGGAACCGAGCCGCTCCCCCATTAAGAGCAGCGCCCAAAAGGGATTCAGGATGGGCTCCAGAGCGGGGATCAGAATGCCCTCCATCGCCGTCACATGCTTGATCGCCACGGCATAGCAGACGTAGGAGATGCCTAGTTGGACGACGCCAAGCAGCAGAAGGCCGATCCAGTCCGCTCCTCCGGGCTGAGTTTGGAGCATCCAGGGCAGGCAGATCAACGCGGTCAGCAGATTGCCCAGGATGGCGGAACCGGCCGGGGATGCGTCCTTCTGCCAGCGCATCGCGATGATCAAGGAAGCGAAGGCAATTCCGGAGAGCACCGCCAGCAGATTGCCCGTAAGTCCATCGGCGCTCAATCGATCGATAAAGAACAGCGACATGCCGCCGAGGAGGGCCACAATCGCCGCCCAGTCAAACCACCTTGTCCTTTCGTGGAGCAGCCACCCGGATAGCAGCGCCACGTAGAGCGGCGCGGTGTATTGTAAAAGGATCGCGTTGCCCGAGGTGGTAAGCTTGGTGGCCGAGACAAAGAGGGTGACCGTGGCCGCGTAACAGACCGCGCCGATCAGTTGGGCGGCCGAAAAATTGACGGCCCGTCTGCCGAAAAAAGCGAGCAGAACCGGCAGCGCAATGGCACTCCGGAAACCCGCCACAGCCAAGGCAGGCAGGGAGACCCATTTTATGAGCACACCGGCCAGACTCCAGAGTACGGCGGCGGCCAACAGCAGAAGAACGGCCTGCGTTCTATTAATTCCGGCCCGTCCCTGCCCGGGGTATTCCCCGATCCTTCCAAATACCGCCATTGTTACCCCGTCCCCTTGTATCCCCCGGTCTTTCCACTTATTCCAGCCCGTACTCTTTGATGGCGATTTCCCGCATTCGAAACTTCTGGACCTTGCCCAGCAGCGTCATCGGGAACGCACGAACAAATTTGATGTAGCGAGGCAGGCAGGAAGCGGGCAGTTTCACACGGCAATATTGAATGATCTCTTCCTCCGTGGCCAACGTTCCCTCCTCCAGCTTTATCCATGCCGCCACCTCCTCCCCCGAGGTTTGGCTGGGAACCCCGAAGATCTGAACGTTCGAGATCTTGGGGTGGCAAAAGAGGATTTCTTCAATCTCGGTGGGATAGATCGTCTCGCCTCCACGGACGATCACCTCCTTCATTCGGCCGGTCGTGCGCAGATAGCCGTTCGCGTCCATGGTTCCGAGGTCGCCGGTGTGCAGCCAACCCTCGGGATCGACGGCATTGGCGGTTGCTGCCGGCATCTTGTAGTAGCCCTTCATATTGAACCCCCTCGCGCAGATCTCGCCGACGGCGCCGGTGGAAACCTCACTGCCGCTCAGCGGATCGATCAGCTTTACCTCCACGCCGGGAAGGGCCCTTCCGACCGTGGAGACCCGCAATTCCAGGGGGTCGTCCGGCCGGGTCATCGTGATCCAGGAGGAGGCCTCCGTCTGTCCGTAACCGATGACGATCTCGCTTGCCCCCATCTCCCCGGCAACCCGTTTCATCACCTCCAGCGGGCATTGGGCGCCGCCCATGATCCCGGTTCGCAGCGACTGAAGATTGAGTTTGCGGTATTCCGGTTCCTCCATCATCGCGATGAAGGCGCCGGGAGAGCCATAAATCGTCGTGCACCCCTCCGCAGCGATCGCCTCCAGAACCTCCTTGGGAGCGAAGACCTCCGACGGGATGACGATGGCGGCCCCCTTGATCACCCCTGCCAAAGCGACGCAGATGCAGCCGAACATGTGGGAGAGGGGAACGGAGAGGCAGAGCCGATCCTGTTCCGTCAATTTCTGATTCTCCGCACTGGCCAGGCTGGTGTTGGCGATTCCGAAGTGGGTTGACATCACCCCCTTGGGCGCCCCGGTTGTCCCGGAGGTGTAGAGGAGCGTGGCGACATCATCCGGATGGCAGGAGCGCTGCCGTTCCGACAGCAGCAGCTCAGGAACGTCTCTGCCTGCCTCCATAATTCCTTGCCAGGTCAGCATGCCCGGATGGGTCCGGTCCGAGATCGCGATGAGCCGTCTCAATTCCGGCAGGGATTGACAATCCAGTTGCCCCGGCGTTGAGGCATCCACCTCCGGGCAGAGCTGACGGATCATCTCGAGATGCTCCGTCCCGGTTGTTCCTTCGGACATGATAAGCGTCCGGGAATCGGACTGCCGGAGCTGGTATTCCAGTTGCTGAGGTTGGGCATTCGTATCCAGAGTCATCAGGACGGCGCCGATCTTGGCTGCGGCAAGCTGGGTGATAATCGATTCGGAGAGATTGGGCGTCCAGAGGGCGAGGTGTTCTGACTTGCGGATACCGAGTTTCAGAAATCCCCGGGCCAACTGGTTCACGATGATCAACAATTCCCGATAAGTGTATCTTCGGCCCCGGGGGAGATCGATTAACGCCTCCCGATCGGGGAATCGTGAAGCTACCTCATCAAAAAGATTACCAATGGTTGTTCTGAGCAACGTTCCCATAACCGCCTCCCTGTTTCAGAATCAATATTTTTGGACCAATACCAGCTTTGCTGCTTCATCGGTTTTCAGGTGTTTTCAGGGGATCCCTTCATTTTTTTGGCTTCCTCCCAGAGCCGGTCCAGTTCGGCTGGTGAAGAGCCTTGGGGGGTTTTTCCGCGTGCGGCCAGTTTTTGTTCGATATGGGAAAAGCGGTCGATGAATTTCCTGAGCGAAGAGCGGAGCGCCGTTTCCGCATCCACCTGGGCAAAACGGCAGAGGTTGACCAGCGTGAACAGGAGGTCGCCCGCCTCGTCCTGTATCAGTTTCGGGTCTTTCGTTGCGAGCGCGGCGCGGAATTCGGCCAGTTCCTCCTCGACCTTGTCCAGCACCCCGGCGGTATCGGGCCAGTCGAATCCGGTCTCCGCGGCCCGGGCGGTGATCCGCTGCGCTTTGGCCAGCGTGGAGAGGGAACGGGAAATGCCGTCGGGTGAGCGCAGCCGGACGATAATGGCCAGCAGTTCCCGGAATTTCGCTTCGGTGTCGGCGGCAGGTGTTTTCAAGGAAGGGCCTTTCCGAGGAGTTCCACGATGTGAAAAACGGGCTGTTTCATGCCGAGTTCGCGAAGGCCCCAGGCGAGTTGGAGGTGGCAGCCGGGGTTGGCCGTCACAAGGGCGTCGGCGCCGGTGTCGCGAACGTTGGCAAGCTTTCTCTCCAGAATCCGGCGGCTCGTTTCCAGCTCCTTGAGCGCGAAGGAGCCCGCCATGCCGCAGCACCAGTTGGATTCCTTCATCTCCCGCAGTTCAACCCCGGGGATTGACCGGATCACCTCGCGCGGCGGGCCGGAAAGGCCCTGGCCGTGTACGAGGTGGCAGGGTTCGTGGTAGGTGACCGAGAGCGGCACCGGACGAAGCCCCTCGGTCCGGATGCCTGCCTCTGCAAGGAATTCGGAGATATCGCGGATCTTCGCCCGGAAACGGCCGACCCGCTCATGATCGTACCGTTCTTCGAGCAGCTCCCCGTATTCCTTCAGCGCACAGCCGCAGCCTGCGCAGTCGGTCACGATGAAATCGACGTCCAGGGGGAGGAAAAGGTCGATGTTGATCCGGGCGAGTTGTCGGGCGGTGGCGCGGTCCCCCTCGGCCAGATGGGGCGCCCCGCAGCACTTGACCTCCCGCGGCGTGACGACATCAAAACCCTGCTGGGAGAGGATGCGGGCCGTCTGGCGGGAGACCTCCGGGAAGACCAGGTTCATCGCGCAGCCGAGGAAGAAGCCGACGCGGCCCCGTTTTTTGCCTAAGGCGGGGATCAGCTCCGGGATCTCCAGGCGGAGCGGTGGGGTGAGTGTCGGAAGGATCTCCTCCATTTTGGCAAGGGCCCCGGGCAGAAACCGGTTGATGCCGAGACGGCGGATCGCCCACTGGAGGCCGAGCCGCTGGTAGAGGCGGACGGGAAGCAGGGAGGTTTCCAAAAGCGCGGGCGAGGGAAGCATCCGCTTCAGGATGAAATCCCGCAGCATTCCGGCGGGGAGGGAAGGGGGGTGAAAGACCTGCGCCTGGCTCCGGCAGAGCTCCATGATTGTTCCGACGCGAACCCCCGACGGGCAGGCGGTGGAGCAAGCCTTGCAGTCGAGGCAGAAAAAGGCCTCATCGCGGACGGCGGAGGTGAATTCCAGCTTTCCCTCCGCGATGGCGCGGGCCAGGGCCGCCCGGCCCCGCGGGCTCGATCTTTCCCGGTTCGTCAGCGCGTAGGTGGGGCAGACCGCGAGGCAGAAGCCGCAGCGCATGCACTGGAGAATGGATTCGTAACCAGGGGCGTCCTGCGGATGAAAGTTGCCGGCAAGGGATTGCTCAGCCATTTGTTCCTCCCGGCATCTTCACTCCCGCAGAAACTGCTTCATCAAGAAAGATCTTGCCCGGGTTAAGGCGGCCGTCCGGGTCGAAGGCGTGCTTGATCCGGCGCATGACGCCGATGCCTCCCTCGCCGAACTGGCGCAGCAGGTAGCCCTTCTTGGCGATCCCGATTCCGTGTTCGCCGGAGACGGTGCCTCCCAGGGAAAGCACTTTTTCGTAGAGGTCGGAGAAGAAGGCGTGGACGCGGGCGATTTCCTCATGGTTACGTTCGTCGGTCACCGCCGTGGGGTGGAGGTTGCCGTCGCCGGCGTGGCCGAAGGTGGCGACGCGGAGCTTGTATTTCTCCTTGAGCCGTTCGATTTCAGCGAAGGTCTCGGCGAGGCGGCTCCGGGGCACGGTGGCGTCTTCGAGGATGGTGGTCGGCGAAACGCGGGCGACGGCCGAAAGGGCGGTCCGCCGCGCGGCAGCGAGCTGGGCGGCCTCCGCAGCATTTGCGGCCTGGCGGATCACGTCCGCCCGCACCTCCGCGAGGATCTTCCGGACCCCTTCCGCCTCCTCGGCGACGACAGCGGGGTGGCCGTCCACCTCGATCAGGAGCAGCGCCCCCATCTCGCGGGGGAGGCCGATGCGGGCGTAGTCCTCCACGCAGTTGATCGTTGTCTTGTCCATGATTTCGAGGGTGGCGGGGATGATCCGCGCGGCGATGATTCGGGAAACCGCCTCGCCGGCGGTCCGGATATCCCGAAAATAGGCGAGCAGCGTCCGCTTGTCCTGCGGCGGGTTGATCAGCCGGACCGTCACCTCGGTGATGATGCCGAGGGTCCCCTCGCTGCCGACCAGGAGGTCCCGCAGCGAGTAGCCGGCCACATCCTTGACGCATTTGTTGCCGGCGTGAAATTCGGCGCCGTCGTAGAGGAAGCCGGAGAGGGCCATCACGTAGTTCCGGGTGACGCCGTATTTGAGGCCCCGGAGGCCGCCCGCGTTCTCCGCAACGTTGCCGCCGAGCGTCGATACGTTCTGGGAACCGGGGTCGGGCGGGTAGAAGAGACCCTTTGCCGCTGCGGCATTGAAGAGATCGACGGTGATGACGCCCGCTTCGGCTCTCAAGGTCAGATTCTCCTCATCGATTTCCAGGATCCGGTTCATCCGGGTGAGGCCGAGGACCATGCCTCCCCGGCAAGGGGTGCTGCCTCCGGAGAGGCCGGTCGCGGCGCCGCGGGGGATGACGGCAAGACCCTCTCCACGGGCCGCCTCCAGGGCGGCCTGCAATCCCTCCCGGTTCTCCGGAAAAACGGCCACGTCGGGAAACCCCGCGATTTCCGGTGTGGCGTCATAGCCATAGACGAGGAGATCCTCTCGTTCAGAATAGACGTTTCCGGCGCCGACCTTCTGCCGGAGGTGATCAATGATGGTTTTGTTCAGCACGGCATGCCTCCGCCCAAAGGGTTCTGGTTCGGGTTTCGCAGGACGATTCGAACCGTCCTGCAACGCGGAGGTATATAATGAGGAGGCGCATCCAAAGTCAAGGTGAAAAGCGGCGGGAAGTAATCCTTAACAGGTTTTTTTGATAAGGCATTCCCTCCTGGAAAAAGTCCGGCTTGACCGGATAACATTATTATGGGAAAGGGCCCCAAATCACATCGTTTCAACCGGCAGGGTGACTGAATTGCCTCAGAACAGCCGGCCGCTTTCAGCGGGATAAGCAATTTGTCGTTTTTGTATAAAAGGTCAACTGTCACAGAAAGCCCCTGCTGAAATAGAAGGAAAATAACGCTATGGAAAATAGAATCGAAGTCATTAAGGCCGATATTACCAGACTCAAGGTAGATGCGATCGTCAATGCCGCCAACAGTTCCCTGCTGGGCGGAGGCGGGGTGGATGGGGCGATTCACCAAGCCGCGGGGCCAGAACTATTGCAGGAATGTCGTCTGCTCGGGGGTTGTCAGACCGGTCAAGCCAAACTTACGCGGGGCTATAAACTGCCGGCAAGGTATATTATTCATACGGTTGGTCCGATCTGGCACGGGGGAACAGCCGGCGAGGCCGGATTACTGGCCTCCTGTTATGTCGAAAGTCTGAAGCTTGCGACGGAAAAACAGATAAAAACGATGGCGTTTCCCGCTATTAGCTGTGGAATATACGGCTACCCCGTGGACCAGGCTGCCAGAGTGGCGGTGAAGACGGTCACTGAATTTCTAAGGAATGATGATAAGCTCGAACGGGTGATCTTTACGTGTTTTAATGAAAAGATATTTGCAGCTTACCAGAAGTGCCTTAAGGAGCTGGGCATAGGGGAGAATTTACATGAAGAAAAACAGTAAGCGCAAGAGAAGCCGCGAGAATCCCCGTTCAGGAAAGAAAGCGGGGCTGGCGCCCGGAACGCCTGTTTTTATCGGGGAACGAAAGCAGGATAAGACAAACATCAGCATTATCGATTATGCCGGGGATCACAGCGAGGAAATTCAAGAGGCGACCCTGGATGATTGCGCGCGTTTTACGAACGGCGACAACATTACCTGGATTAATGTCAATGGCATCCATGACGTCACCCTGATTCAGAATCTGGCAAATCTATTCGGCCTCCATGCACTGACCGCCGAAGATATCGCGAACACCAGCCAGCGTCCCAAGGTTGAAGAATTTGGCAACTACATCTTTTTTGCCATAAAAATAATGACTTACAATGAAGAGACCGTAGCGATAGACTATGAAAATGTCAGCATCATCCTGGGGAAAAATTATGTCATGTCATTCCGGGAGCGCGACAGCGATCTCCTTGATCATTTGAAAGAGCGGATTCGCTCCGGCAAGGGGAACATCCGCGGTGAAAAAGCGGATTATCTGGCCTACGCCATCATGGACAGGGTGGTGGACGAGTATTTTATTACCATCGAAAAGGTCGGCGATCATATTGAGGATCTCGATGACGTGATCCTGACGTCCTCCGGCGCAGACCAGATGAAGGAGCTGCATCGCCTGAAGTGGGAGGTCCTGTTTCTGCGCAAGGCCATCTGGCCGCTCAGGGAAGAAATTTCCGCCATTGCCAAAAGCGAATCGCAACTGATCGGCGCCTCGACCAGAATCTTCCTGCGCGACCTCTACGACCACACAATTGAAATCATCGATATGGTGGAGACGTATCGCGACATCATCGGCGGCATGCACGACACGTTTTTGTCCAGTATCAGCAACCGGATGAATCAGGTCATGAAGGTGCTCACCATCATCGGCACAATTTTTATCCCGCTGACGTTTATCGTCGGCATCTATGGAATGAACTTCGAGAACATGCCGGAGTTGAAATGGAAATGGGGTTATTTTGCGCTATTGGGGTTTATGGCGGCGCTCGGAATTATCATGCTCGCCATTTTCAAGAGGCGCAAATGGCTGTGAGAAGCCCACGGGGATGGGCTCGTGAATGGATGTCCTCAGGAAGGTTTCTCCCCGGCATTTTGTCTTCAGCATCCCGAAAATTCTTCCCCGTTACTTTCTTGAATTATCAGCATTAAACCTTGTTTTCAATCCGCACGGCCACATTTTTTATACCGGATATCAAGCGCATTAAAAATTTTCTTGACATCCATTATTAATTCATATATTGACTGCTTAACTGACCGACCGACCGGTAGGCAGAAAATTTACAAGTAATCTATATCAATAAATTTTATTTAACACAAATATGCATCAATAAATATTTGTGTTGCAGGTTTCACGCATATTCAGCCCTCCGGGCAAGCTCGGATTGCGCGAAGTGATCGCGCCCATTGAGGGCAGAAGAATACGCGTAACCGGCAATATAATAAAAATTGGGCAGGTGAGAAGCATGAAAGATAAAATTAAAAAGGTGTCAGTAAGGCTCTTTTACAAAAAAGGCTACTACGCAACCAGCATGAGCGCCATTGCAAGCGCCTCCGGTATCAGAAAGTCCAGCATCTATTATCATTATTCCACGAAAGAAGAAATTTTACTGGATATTTTCAGAACAACCATGATCGAGTTACAGGATTTACTGCGGGAACGGTTGAATTCCTCAAAAGGGGCCCGGGAAAAAATGCAGGCGGCCATATACTGCCATATTATTTTTCATATTGAACGGCAGAAAGAGGCGATTATTGCGGACAGCGAACTTAGGGGGCTGACTGCCAGAAATTATCAGGAAATTATGCAAATGCGCGACGAATACGAAAAACAGATTCAGGATGTTCTCAAAGAAGGGATTGCTGAAGGCATTTTTGTTGTTACGGATTTAAAAGTTATCTCATACGGTATTTTGTCCATGTGCACGGCTATTTGTACATGGTTCAATAGCTCCGGACGTCTTTCCAAGGAGGAAGTTGCCGATTTCTATTCCGATTTCATTCTAAAGGGGTTGGCAAAACCATAAACGGCAATCTGAAGAGAGAAAACCATGAGAGGAGGTGACGGGACGAAAGGTGCGTGGGGCAGATAAAAAATATCACATCACATTTAAGGAGGGAACAATGAATAAACTTTTCGGGCAAAAGAAAACGGCTGTAATTTTATCCTTGCTGGGCTGTATGTCAATGTTGTTTTTTCTTGACAGCAGTGCTCAGTGTAAATCCTACAACTGGAAGATAAGTCAGGGAATCGCAGAAGATCACCCCGCCGCGGCCAGGAGCAAGCAGTTTGCGAAAATTGTTTCCGACAAATCCGGCGGCAGGATCAAGATCACCTATTTTCCTTCGGGGTCATTAGGCGACTGGATGGAACAAATTGAAGCCAACCGCATGGGAACACTGGAGATCGGTCTCAACGCCGGCTCCACATCTTATGATCCGCGGACCAATCTGATGTTCATGCCTTATCTTTTTTCCACGTGGGACGAGGCACGCGGGGCTATCGGCTCAAAAGGCTGGCTTACCCCCATCTTCGATGATCTCTATTCCCAGATCGGCCTGAAGGTGTTGGGAATCTACCTGAATGCCTGGGATGGCATGGCCTACAGCAAACGTGTTACCAAGGTTGCCAAGGTCCCCCAGGACTATTCCGGCATCAAGATGCGAGTGCCGCCCATCCGTATCTTTGAAGTTTATGTGCCGAAACTGGGTTTTATTTCGACCCCTATCGCGTACTCGGAAACCTTTACCGCGCTTCAGACCGGTGTCGTTGACGCCCGCTCCGCATGCCCGGCTGTCGAGGCGTACGTGATGCGCGACGCGCTGTCTTACTGGGTGGCGACTCGCGACTGTTTTGAATATTGGTTTTTGACCATGAACAAAAAGCTCTGGGACTCCCTGTCGAAGGAAGACAAGGCGATACTAAGCAGCGCGGCCGATAAGGTAATGGCGGATCAGGCGCTTGCTGCAGAGAAAGATGAAGTGGAATTCAAGAAAAAACTGACCGATGCCGGCGTGAAGGTGTACGAGGTAAATGATCAGGAATGGAAAACTGCTGCAAAATTGGTTCGCGCCAAAGCCTGGCCGATTATTCAGGAAGAACTGCTGGGGTCCGTTTTGATGGATAAGATCAAGGCGCATGCAACAAAAATTGCCGAATAGCTATTCATCGACCGAATAGTGAAAATGGGCTGCCAGTACCCAACCATAAGGGTCGGGTCAAACCGACCCTTATTTTCAAACATAGATTGGAGTGAATCATGGCAATCAGGAAAATCCATCGAATGTTCATGGCCGCAGACAATTTTATCGATAAGGGCGCGACCTGGCTCATTATCATGGGGGGGGTAATGGTCGCCTTGACAGTTGTGCTGCAGGTTGTTCTGCGATACATTTTCAAGGCGCCGCTTTTCGGTCTGGAGGAACTTTCCAGATTAATTGCCGTGTGGGTCTATTTTCTCGGTGCAATCCTTGGAACAAAAGAGGATGCTCATGTACAAGGCGATATGGCGGGTCTGCTGTTTCACACGGATCGCTCCCGTGCGGTAATAAAATCAATCACCTGGGCGCTGAGCCTTTTGGTCTGTCTTCTATTCCTCTACCATTCGGCTAAATACTGCCTTTGGATATATGGCAGCGGAGAAAAGACCCCCGGACTGTGGTGGCCGCGGATATACAGCGTCGGCAGCATGCTTTTCGGTTCCTTCTTCATGACCATATACAGTTTTGCCAATCTAATCAGGCACTCAAACGCCGCGATCCGTGGATTGAAAATCACGCCGGGAGGTGTGCTATGACTGTAGTTATCGCCATAATGGTTTTGGTTGTCCTGATCATGTTGCTCGGGGTGCCTGTGGGTTTTGCATTCGGTCTGGGGGGATTTGCCATAATGGCCATTGCCGGCCTCGATCCGCGGTTTGCCATACCCTCGGCTTTTCGCAACCTTGAATCCTATACGCTGCTGGCCCTTCCCCTTTTTATCATGGCGGGCGGGCTGATGAGGGACGCTGATATTTCCCGGCGTCTCATCGCCTTTGCCATGTCTTTTCTGGGGCGGATCAAAGGAGGAATGGGGATGGTGTGCGTGGTGTCATGCGCCATTTTCGGCGCCATTTCGGGGTCGGCATCCGCGGCTATTGCCGCCATCGGCTCAGTCATGATACCGGAAATGGTGAAAAACGGCTACTCAAGGGGCTATTCAACCGGACTGGTGGCGGCCTCTTCCATGCTTTCTTTGCTGATTCCACCCAGCATTCCCATGATCGTCTTTGCAATGACGGCCCAGATATCCATCCTTGCCGCCTTCTTAAGCACATTGATCCCGGGAATTTTAATGATGGTTGCCTACTGTATAGTCAACCTCGTATTGTGCCGACGGATGAAGACGCTGAAGGTGGCTGAAAAGATAGGCATGAGGCAGACGGCAATAGAGATCGGGCGATCCACCCGGCATGCGAGCCTGTCGCTGTTCATGCCCGTCCTGGTGCTCGGCGGCATCTACGGCGGGGTCTTTACACCCACCGAGGCAGCCGGCATGTCGGCAGTCTATGCAGTACTGGTAGGTTTTTTCTTCTACCGGACCATGACCCTGAAAGGCGTGGCGGTCAATATCAAGAGTTCAATGGTGACATCGGGCGTGGTCATGGTTCTGTTATTCTTTATTCTTATGGTCAGCAGAATCATGGTTACCTACCAGATTCCGCAGCAGCTTACCGAGCTGATTTTCAGTGTTACAACAGACAAATGGATGATACTTCTGATGTTGAATGTCATTTTGCTGCTGATGGGCATGCTGGTGGACGATATTTCCGGCAATATTCTTGCCGCGGCCATCCTACTTCCGATTGCCAAAGCAGCGGGGATAGATCCAATCCATTTTGCGGCAATTTCCGTCACCAATTTATCCCTGGGGAACATAACCCCTCCCTGCGCCCCCATGCTCTATCTGGCGGGGTTGATCGGCGGCAATGTGCCGTTGCATGAATATATAAAACCAGCCACCTATTTCATGATTTTCGGAGCGCTGCCGGTAATCCTGGCCGTTACCTACATTCCCGAATTTGCATTGGTTCTGGTAAACATGTTTATAAAATAAGCCCAACAGGAAAGGAAACATTAAATGGAAAATCAAGCTGTTCTTTATGAAAAAAAAGAAAATACAGGAATCATCACATTCAATCGGCCGCACCGCCGCAACGCCATCAACGAGGCGCTCCTGAAAGGATTGATCCAGCAGTTGCAACTGGCTCAGAAGGACAAGGATATTCGCTCCGTGATCCTGACCGGCGCCGGAAAATCTTTTTGCGCAGGCGAAGACCTGAAGGAGACATCCTCCGGGAAGAGCTTTGAACAATGGGCCGTGGAAATTGACGCATTGCAGGATGTGCAGAGGGTGATCCTCGGATTGGGCAAGCCGCTGATCGCAGCAATCAATGGCCATGCTGTCGGCGGCGGCCTTGAATTTGCCTTGAGCTGTGACATTCGAATTGCCGCCGAAGATGCATTTTTCGGGTTTCCGGAAACGGGGGTTGGACTCACGGTGACCACTGCCGGCACCAAGTTGATTACCCAGATTGTCGGTCTGGGAAAAGCCAAGGAACTGATTTTTACCGGCAGGTTTGTGGATGCCGGGGAAGCGCTTGCCATCGGGCTGGTGAACAAGGTTGTAAATTCCGCTGCACTTGTAGAGCATGCCTTGGAGATGTGCCGGTTAATCAACAGCCGCTCGCCACTGGCATTAAAATTGTCCCGCATTGCCATTGACCAGGGGCTGCATTCAAGCTTTGAACAAATACTGGAATTGGAGGCCGCTCATCTGTCCACATGCATCAATGCTGATGAACAAAAGGCTTTTGTCGAAAAGAAATTGGAAAACATGAAGTCAAAAAAATATTAGATCCGTATTCAATGAGGTGACACCCATGCTGGAAGGCAAAACATACGACGATCTGTACCGAAATTTCAGTTGGAATATCCCCGAAACCTATAATATCGGTGTGGATGTTTGTGATAAATGGGCCGGCGGTCCCGAGCGGCTTGCCCTCATATATGTTGATCCCGAGGAGAAAGAACATCGATATTCATTTCAGGACATTAAATCCCTGTCGAATAAACTGGCCAATGTTTTAAGGGCGAACGGCATGGAAAAGGGCGATCGGGTGGGGATTTTGCTTTCCCAGTGTCCGGAAACACTGATTTCCCATGTCGCTGTGTACAAACTCGGAGGCATTGCCCTGCCCCTGTTGACCCTGTTTGGCCAGATGGCCATCGAATACAGGCTTAGGGACAGCGCTGCCCGGGTGTTGATAACGAACAGCGAGAATTTGGCAAAAGTCATGGAAATCCGTAACGGCCTTCCGGAATTGAAGTTGATCATTGTGGCGGGAGACGAAGTCGGTCATGGCATACTGGATTTCTGGAAAAGCGTAGAGGGCGAGACGGACGATTTTACCCCGGAGAGCACCCGTCCCGATGATCCGGCACTGATTATTTATACGTCAGGAACCACCGGACAACCAAAGGGAACACTCCACGCTCACCGCCTGCTTCTCGGAATCATGCCGGGATTCGAATTTTACCACAATCTCTTTCCCCAAAGCGGCGATCTTCTTTATACGCCCCTGGACTGGGCATATATTGGCGGATCGTTTGACGCGCTGTTTCCCGCCTTGCACCACGGAGTGCCGGTATTGGCTTTCCGCCCGGCCAAGTTTGATCCTGAAAAAGTTTTTTTCATGATGGAAAAATATTCGGTGCGCAATCTGATGGTCGTGCCCACCGTTCTCAGGATGATGATGAATAAAGTAAAAAATGCAGGCGGGCGGTACAATTTACATTTGCGATCGGTTACTGCCGGCGGTGAAACAATGGGCGAGGAGTTGTACAAGTGGAGCGTGGAAAACCTGGGGGTGGAGCTCAATGAACAGTATGGACAGACCGAGTGTGATCTGGTCACCGGTTTTTGCTCTGCGGTGATGCCGATTGTTCAAGGATCGATCGGGAAGGCAGTCCCCGGCCACCAGGTGGAAATTCTCGATGCGGACGGCAAGATAGCCGCCACCGGTGCAGTAGGAGAAATTGCGGTTAAGAGTCCTGACCCGGTGATGTTTCTCGGATATTGGAATAATCCCGAAGCAACGAGGGGGAAATTTGCCGGGGAATGGATGAAAACCGGAGACTTGGGGCGAAAAGACCAAAACGGCTACTTTTGGTTTGCGGGCAGGGCCGACGATCTTATTGAAAGCGGTGGATACAGAATCGGGCCGGGGGAGATTGAAGAATGCCTGATGACGCATAGAGCTGTGGCCATGGTTTGCGTGCTGGGGGTTCCCGATCCGGTAAGAGGACAGATCGTCAAGGCCTTCATTGTCCCCCAACCCGGGTTCAAAGCAGGCCCGGCGCTGGAGGAGAGCATTCGCGAACATGTGAAGGGAAAACTCGAGGCGCACGCCTATCCCCGGGCCATACAATTCCTCGAAGAGATGCCCATGACCAACACAGGGAAGATCATGAAAAATAAACTAAAAGAATTGTAACCGGACTGTAGCGATACAAGAGAGTTTTGAATATAGGAGTGCTTAAATGGGCAAGGAATACAAATATCTTGAAGATTATTCCGTCGGTGAAAAAATGATTTCACCCGGACGCACTGTAACCGAAACTGACATTGTAAGTTTCGCAGGCATTACCGGCGACTGGCATCCGCTCCATACCGATAGGGAGTATGCGGCGAGGGGGCCGTTCAAGGAGAGGATTGCCCACGGAATGCTCACCTTGAGTATTGGCATGGCGCTGCCGTTTCGCCGGGGACCATATTCGAGTTATCTGCCAGAGTCGTTTATAGCGTTTTACGGTATGGACAAGGTTCGTTTTACCTCGCCAACGAGGATTGGCGACACGATACACTGCGAAGTAGAGGTTGTCGATATAACGGAGAAAGACAAAAACCGGGGCGTTTTGACCACGCAGCACGCCATCAGGAATCAGAAGGGAGATGTCCTGATTTCCTATGTAGTGAAGGTATTGTGCGGGAAAAAACCGTAATCTCAGCGCCTGCAGCGGATAGCCATCAGGTACCGTTTGCTGATTAAAGAAAGGATGTTGAAACTTGGCTGACAACACTGACAAGAAGATAACGCGCGCGCAGAAGAAGGACCTGGAGTTTTTGGAGAATCGGAAGCATTGGCTGGCGGAAGAAGAAAAGCTCTATGCCATGTGGGAGGGAGCCCGTAATCCGGGAGGGCAGGAGCAGATCGACCGTCTTCAGAAGCAGGGAAAGAAGCCCGTACGGCAACTTATCGAACAGCTCATCGATCCGGGGACTGAATTTATGGAACTGAGCAGAGGTGCAGGCTTTGGAATCGATTACGAAACGGCAAAGGATGTTCCTTCTGCGGGAGTGGTAACTGGTCTATGCAAAGTTCACGGCAACTGGATAATGGTTATTGCCAATGACAGCAGGGTAAAGGCCGGCGCCTATTATCCGATCACTACAAAAAAGCATTTACGGGCGCAGGATATCGCCGCTGAGGCCGGTATCCCCTGTGTTTACATTGCAGATTCTGCGGGTGGTTTTCTCCCGATGCAGGTCGGGGTTTTCCCAGGGAAAGGACAGTTTGGAAGGATTTTCTTCAATATGAGTAGAATGTCCGCCAAAGGGCTGAAACAATACACGCTCAGCACCGGCGGCAACACGGCCGGCGGCGCCTATATCGTTTATCTTGCCTGTGAATCCATCATGATTGACCGGATGTCCTATGCCTTTCTGGGAGGTCCGCCAATGGTTAAAGCGGCTATAGGCGAAGTTGTATCGATGGAAGACCTTGGCGGGGCGAAGGTGCATGCCGGCATATCCGGAGGGGCCGATCATTTTGTGCACACCCAGGAAGAAGGAATTGAAAAGCTGAGGGAATTGCTTGCTCAAGAGCCAAAACAGCAATTATGCATCGAAAGAAGGGAAATAAAAGAGCCCGATATGCCCGTCGAGCGTCTCTACCATATCCTCCCCAGGGATACCTACCGGGGAATCAACGTCCGCGAGGTTATCGCCTGCATTGCCGATGGCAGTTATTTCAGCGAGTACAAGAAGGAATACGCCCCGGGACGCGGCGATAACATTGTCTGCGGACGGATATATCTCAAAGGGCTGCCCATCGGCATTGTTGCCAGCAACAGTAACGGCGTTGTCTTCGTGGAGTCCGCCCGCAAAGCCGCCGAGTGGGTCGTTCGCTGCTCCACTCAAAAAATACCGATTCTCTACATACAGGCATCCCCGGGTTACATGGTGGGAAGCCAGCAGGAGTATGCCGGTATCGGGAAATATGGTTCCGATATGGTGCGTGCCTGCGCCTGCACCAACGTTCCCAAAATTCAGTGGGTGATCGGCCCCGATCATGGCGCCGCCAATTACGGCATGTGCGGAAGGGCTTATGACCCCCGCTTTATTTTTCATACCATGAGGGCAAGAACATCCGTCATGTCCGGCCGCACTGCCGGCTTCATACTGACGAGTATCGAACGTGTCAATGCAAAGAAAGAGGGCCGGGAGATGAATGAAGAGGAAGCCCGGAAATTCGAACAGATGATGGTGGATAAATACTCCAATGAATCCCACCCGTTTTTCCTCGAAGCCAGACTTTTTCAGGATGGCACGCTTCCTTTTAAGGAGTGCCGGAATGCCCTGGCGGCGGCTTTCGAGGTCTCCCTGTTTAAACCGATTCAGGAATCAAACTTTGGCAACTTCAAATTTTAAGGTTGCAAAGCCAAACATTTAGAAGCTAATTTAATTAACCAGCAAAGATGCTTGACTTTCCCAGCTCCGGGGATGTTTCCCGCGCCTTACAACAATTCAAGTTCCCTGAGCTTTTCCGGAGTCGGAACGCCGTCTTTGTCCCAGCCGCGCATTGCGTAGTAGCGATCCAGCATCTTTGCCAGCTCTTCCGGCGGACAAAATCGCCCCTCGGAAGGTCCCGCGGGGATGGGCTCGTGCATCACCCGCCAGGGAAGGGTATCGTCCTTTCTGGTCACACCGCGCCGGCAGTTGATGAGCCGCTCCAGATTGTAAATCCGCTCGCCGCAGCGCTCCAGGTAGGCGGCGTCAATCCCCCCGTCGGTAATCAGGTTCACCGCCCGGGCCATGTTGTCGCCGATTGCGGCCGGGCCGAGGATCCCCTCCTGGATGAAGCGGCAGATGACGAGCGAGTCCCCGACGCTGGTGAAATGGTTGTTTTTGAAGACATATTCGGGGCGGGTGGCGAATCCCGGATCCGGGTGCGTACCCGGATAAAAGGGGCGGGTGTCGTGGTGGCTTCCCCCCCGGGTAGCGACCGCGTATCCCAGGGACAGCTCGCGGATTCCCCGCGGGGAATGCCCCGCTATTTCCAGCCCCTTGACCTCGTGCAGGTATTTGCCGGAATCCTTGCCGAAGATCTCGCTGAGCCGCCGGGAGCCCAGCGCGAGAAACTTCCCGATCCCCTCCTGCCGGGCGGTCAGTTTGACAAGCTCCACCATGCCTTTTGCGTCCGAAAAATTTACGCGCCCCCCCAGGTCTGATTCCGAGACGATTCCCCGCTCCATGCATTCCGCGACGAAGGCCATCGTGACCCCCAGCGAGATGGTGTCCATGCCCAGCAAATCGCAGATGTGCCCCCCGTTGAAGATGGAGTTGATGTCGGGATTGTCGAGCATGGAGCCCAAGGCGTAGATGGTTTCGTATTCCGGCATCTTTACCGTCTGTCCCGCGTATTCCCCTGTGCCGATAACGACGTTCTTTCCACAGGCCAGGACGCAGCCGTGACAGGAGGTGGCTCCTTTCCCGTATTTCTCCAGAAAAAAATCGGCGGATATCTCCCGCCACGCGTCAAAGGTTTCCCGGGTGTTGTTGCGGGTTCCGATCAGACCCTTGGCATTTATGAGGCCGGGGAGCACCCCCGTGCCGAAGCTGGTCATGATTCCCTTGCTTTTTTTCAGCTCCGGGAACTTTTCCTGCAGAAAGTTCCTGAGTCCATCCCTGTCGGCGACGGCGGTCTTCAGGTCGCCCCGGGCTACGATCGCCTTGAGGTTTTTTGAGCCCATGACGGCGCCCATGCCGCCGCGGCCGGCCGTGCCGAGTCTTCTGCCGCCGGCAACGACGTTGGCAAAGGGGATTTTTCTTTCGCCCGCCGGTCCGATCGCCATGCAGGCAGACCCTCTGCCGCATTCGCCCTGAAGAATCCCGATCGTCTCTTCCGTTGTCTTTCCCCAGACAGAAGATGCATCACGAAACTCCACCTTGTCTTCCGTAATAAAAAGATAGACCGGTTTTGCCGCCTTTCCCTGAATAAAGATGGCGTCAAAACCGGTACGTTTCTGGGCGATGGCGAAATCGCCGCCGAAATTGGAGTCGCAAAACAAGCCGGTCTGCGGGGAGATGGAGGCAACATGGACGCGGCTTGTCCCCCAAAGCGGGGTGTCGGTCAGCGGTCCTACGGCGATCGCCACGCCGTTTTTTTCGTCGAGAGGATCGGCATTGGCGGGTACGTGATCACTGATCAGTTTTGCCGCGAAGCCGTTGCCGCCGATGAATTTGCGGAGGAAGTCATCCGGGGGCGTTTCCCGGTCGGCAATGCCGGAAGAGAGGTCAACGTGGAGGATCTTTCCCATATTTTCGTTCATCAGCAACATCTCCCTCCTGGAAGTTTCTACTAAAAGCTCACCTGCCACCCGCTTTTGGGCGGTCGGGTGGAGTGATTAGTTAGCGATTTTGTTATTCAAGACGCCTTTTCAAGACGCTCTGCTACCCAAACTTTGATAATAGATTGTCTGGGTACACCCAAACGCCTTGCTTCTTTATCCAGCAATTGAATCATCCACACGGGAAAATCTACATTTACCCTTTTCTGTTCCTGCTTCGGCCGTCTTGCCTTTGATATATCAAGCTGTTGGGAAATATCCCCGCCCTCATCAAATTTTTTATCAAACTCAAGAGCTTTCATATAGTTCAATCTCCTCTTTTCTGGATCGTCGCACCGAAATAATTTTTATCTTTTCAGACCGATAAGTAATAACGCCTGACCAGTACTTCCCTGAAATATTGCCGATTACCAGAAATCTTGGTTCATCGCTGGTTATAACCGGAATCTCAATTAGATCAGGATCATTCCACAGGGCTTGGGCTTCGTAAAAGTCAATCCCATGTTTTTTCTTATTGCTGTTACTTTTTATCGGATCAAATTCAAATTCCATAGTATAATTATTATACCTTCGTTATACATAGAGTCAATAAATTTTTTGGGCTAACGACAAAATCAGCCGGGGCGCAGCGATCGGCCGGATTGATTTGTTAAGCCTTTTTTCTCTCGATAAGATATCTGGAAACATACTTATGAATGATACTGGATACCAAAGTCTGGTAAGGGATGCCCTCTTGCACCGCGATAACCTGTACTTGATCCAAGTCTTTTGAAGACATGCGAATGTTTATCCTCTTGTCTTTTTGCAGTGTATTTTTTGCATACTGCCGGAGCTTCTTGATTTCCTTCTTCGCATTCTTAACCGGTACCCATTCTCCACGTTCATATGATTCAAGGATATCTTTTTCCTCATCATCCAGAGTTATCTTTTTCATTTCTTTTCCCCCACATACTTGCTTGTAGCTTTTCTGCTGTTCAAGTAAGCCGCTGTCGCGGCAGGATGACCGTGACAAGCTAATCTCTTTTTCCCTTATATTCCCCATCCCAATTTTTTCAGTGATTCTTTTTTCACAACTGCCGTGATAGCGCTCCCTGTAAATCTTTTTAACCCCAAAAGGAAAGGACTAATATTATGGCTGCATTGCAAACCCCGTGGTACGACAAAGCCGTTGAAGCCCTAAAACTCAACGGCAAAGGAGAACGAACCCGGGAAGCCTATGCCCGGCATTTGCGCAAGCTCATTGAATTAGTAAGCGGCAAGGAGCCTGACCAAATCAATGAAAATCTTATACGAGACAACTTCTTTCCCTCCTGCGCAATCTAATCTTTACCCTATATAGTATGATCGGGCTTGTTGAACAATGGATTGAGTTCGACCCGCAACCATATCCGTGCCGTCAATTTAATTGGCTTGCGGGTCGACTCAATCCTTATAGGTTATGCCCCTTTTTCTACTGTTCTTCGTTTTTTAGACGGGATTCCCACATTTGGGGGTCTCTACTGAGATGCATTATCGCTACAACAAGAATTATTTCTCCTCTAATCTGATAGATAACTCCATAAGGAAATCTATTCGTTCTACAACGGCGAGTTCGCTTCGATAGAGGAGACCATGCTTCTGGATATTGAACAATTCGCTCTAATGTTCTCTTTACTTCTGCCGCAAACTCAAAACCGAGACCTTCACTTTGCAAATTGTAATAGGCAATAGCATCTTTGAATTCAGCCGTAGCAGGAGCCAGAAAATCAATTTTCATTATTTTTTTGTTTCTCGATTTCTTCAAAAACATTCTTTGCAGGAATTGCTGCTATGTCACCCCGCTCAAATGCATCAATTCGGCTTTCTGCTTCTTGAGCCCACAAAGCGTCCCTGTTTTTCCGCGATGAAAATTCAAAACTGGAAAGTAGGTTCTCGATTAACTCTGCTCGTTCCATAGGCGGTAATTCTAAAGCCTTTGCAAGAATCTCTTCTCTATGTTCTAACATTCATGCCTCCTTTCATTCATTTCAAAGAAGTATAGCACGCCATATACATATTGGAAATGTTGTTTTTTTGCCTAACGTGAAAATCAGCCGCGAGTGTTGCGAGTCGGCTGCATTGGCTTGTTGGCTTTTTCCTTCAACACGTAGGTCTTGATCTTTCGATTGAACTCGTAAAGATCGCTGAGTTTTTTTAGTACCTTATCAATCTTTTTCATCTTTAAGCTTCTCTATATCTACCTGATCTTGTTTCGAGTCCCTCGTCTTCTTGAGCCAGATCAGGTCTTTCTTATTCGCGAGCATGACCCTTCCTTCTTCCGATTCCGCTTCCACAGCATTCTGTATTACCTTTCTGACCTCCTCATCTTTGGCAACAAGAATATCGATCAGCATTTCATCTTCTTCGTTTACAACCTTAAGAAATCGATGAAGCTCGATTGCCACATTCCGGAATGTCCAAGGCGATGCAGATTCGAAATACCCATCCTTTTCCAAAATACCTTTCATCCGTCCGAAATCGTCGGAATCTACCAAGAGGTCAATGTCCCTGGTGAAACGCGGCTCTGTGTAAAACGCCATTGCGACTCCTCCAACCAGGGTATACCGCAACCCCTGTCGCTCCAATTCCGACACCAACCGCTTAAATTCCTCAAACACGTTCATAATGCTTTTCCTTTGGGCCAACACAGAGTTCACCGGGAGCGTAAGTGATCCGGTGCGACGTTTCGTTGGGCGGTTCTTCCGTTTCATGGCGCTTTATCAAAGGTCGCGGACCAACCGGGCCATACCGGGGGACCCGATTTCCTTTTCAAAGTACGGGTCAGGCCATTCGTCGAGCAGTCTGAATCCATGTTTCTCATAGGCACGCTGTGCCGAAATATTTCCTATGTAGATCGAAATCTGTGCCTGATTATAACCTTTCTTCCGTCCTGCATCGAGTACATTGTCAAGTAATCTGTCAACGATTCCTTGTCTTCGAAACTCGGGAAGGGTCGAGACGCTGTCAATCACCCATGCCCCTTCCACTGAGGGTGGAATACACGCTGTGATTCTCGGAGGCTTTCCAGCAAACATCTCTTTGGCAGGGAGCGTCCCAAGTTTCTTATAAACTTCGGGCAGGCTTTCTAAGAGTCTGGGATAGCCCAGCATGTCCGGATCATAGGCGCCAAGCCCGGATACAGGCCCTGATTCAGCCTCTGCGATTAGATAGCAGGAGTGATGAAACAAGTGGGGAATATTGGTAATAGTCAAGAGTTCTAGAAATCTAAGGCAGTCATCCTCAGACTGATTAAGGATAACTTCCCATATGCCTCGTTTCACGTGCGCTCTCCCGGCAGTCAATATTAGCCAGGCAACAAATGCAGCATCATCCACTCTGGCATTGCGAAGCTTCAGATTCATCATCGTCCTCCCTCACACAAATCCTCCATGAATTGGTTTCCGGGCGGTTCCAACAATTAATATACGTACGCTCTAATATCCCGGCTTTGAATCAAATTTGTTCTTTGAATTTATGGTTATCTACGCTCAAAGTTATTGGAAAGTCAAATAATTATATATTGAATACTTCGTTTAAATGTGTTGATTATCAGTAAAAGCGTAGCAAGGATCATCAATGATTATTGGCAGAAACGACTCCGTAAATCCCGTCAAGAAAAAACCACCTGAAAAAGAAGCATAATTCCAATTAAGATCAGCATTATATGGATAAGGTGGTCGAACCGTCCCGGTAAAATAAAGCGGTGGAGGCGTTTTCCGACCAATATGGCAAGGAGCGTAACCGGCAGGGAAAGCAGAAAGTAATTAAGCACGGCGGGGCTCCAGAGGCCGCCCAGGCCGTGACCGGCGACGATTATTACGCTCGACGGCAGAAAATAACCCTGCAAGGTCGCCCGGAATTCGTCGGGCTGCCATCGGCGCAGGGTGCCGTAGATGGCAACCGGAGGGCCGTTGGAGTTGTACGCGCCTCCTAGTATTCCGGCAATAAATCCGAATGGATACGCCATCCATTCATCCCGCAGTTCAAGCAATTTCGGCTTGGACAGCGAATAACCGGAAAACCCGATTATAATCAGGGCGAGGAAAATTTTCCCCACGCTATCGTAAGCGCCCTTCACGATTATGGTGCCGATGGGGATGCCCAGCGCGGTTGTCGCCAGCAGACGCCAGGCGCTCCGGATGTCCACTTTTCTCCAACCCTGAAGCAGTATGGCAATGGCCAGAACAAGAGAAAGGAGAGCTACAAGGGGCGTGGCCGTTTTCATCCCGATTCCTGCCAGCGCCAGAAGCGGCATCGCGACCAAGGCGTTTCCGAATCCGAAAACCGTCCGTACCAGGGCGGAAACGAAAACAACGAGCAGAATTACAACCGCGAGGCCGTCAATAATCATAACGCTTCCTATGTCGAACATGCAGGCATGGATATTTTTTCGGCCTTACTCAATGCGGTTGACGCCTTATCCCGCCTTGTAGCCGCCGAGATTGGCCAGAGCCACGCTTCCCGGGCTGATAACCGTCTGATCGACCTTGACGTTGATGCAGGCAATTTTCCCGGAAGCAAACGCCCGCTCCAGGGCGGGCCGGATATCTTCCGGTTTTTCAACGAGCTCCCCGAAGCCGCCCAGCGCCTCGACCATTTTGTGGTAATTCACCCAGCCGAGTTCGGTTCCGTTATTGATATGATGGCCCATCCGCAGTTGCTGGCTGTGCATGATCATTCCCCAGGCCTGATCGTTGGCGACGACGACGACAATCGGCAGGTTCTTGCGGATCGCCGTGTTGAATTCCATGAAGTTGAAGCCGACCGAGCCGTCGCCGGTAACAAGCAGGACGCGCTGGTCGGGATGCCTCAGCTTTGCGGCGTTCGCGTAGGGGATGCCGACGGCCAGACAGCCGTACAGGCCGTAATCGAGGTAATGGCCGCCCCGGCGGATCGTTCTGGTCATTCCCATCCAGGTTGAGGTATCTCCCCCGTCGGCGACAACGATATCGTCTTTTCGGTCCATGAAATCGTTGATTTCCCGGGCAAGTCGCAGTGGATGGATCGGCTGCGCGTCGGAATTCCAGTTCGATTCGGCCTGTTTTTTGCCGTCCATTTCGTACTGCCGGACGGTTTCCACCCAGGGGCCAAACTGCTCGCGCAGAGCGGCGTTGCTGGTTCCGTTGTCGAGAACGCCGTTGATCTCCGCAAGAAACGCCTTCAGGTCGCTGACGATTCCCAGCTCAATCGTGCGGTTTCTGCCGATCTCTTCGGGGGAGATATCGACCTGGATGAATTTTGCGCTTGTGGGGAAGATGTCGCCGAAGATATAGAAAAGACTGAGGCGGTTGCCCAGAAAAAGGACCAGGTCGGTGGTCATCAGCGTCATCATTGCCGCGCCCGGCCGGATGGCGAGGGACGATGCAAAGCAGAGCGGATGGGTGTCGGGAATGACGCCCCGGCCGGCGCCGGCGGTGAAGGCGGGAATACCTGTTTTTTCGACAAATTCGATCAACTCCTTTTCCGCATCCGCGTACCAGGCGCCGCTGCCCGCAATCACAATCGGATTCTTGGCCTGCCTGATCATCTCCACGGCCTTTTTTGCGCTCTCGCGGTCAACGGGTCGGGAGGCGATGACGGTGTGAATCTTCCTTACCTTGGCCATGTCCACCGCCGCATTCAGAATATCGCAGGGCAGTTCGAGATAAACAGGCCCGGGCCTGCCGCTGCAGGCAATCCGGAAGGCCATGTCGATGTATTCCGGAATCCGCTCCGGGATGCTGCAAACCAGCGCCCTCTTGACCATCGGTTCGATGACGGGAAGCTGGCTCATGTCCTGCAGGTCGAGTTTTTCCCGGCTTTCGAGACCCACGCAGCCGGCTATCAGCACCAGCGGGGCGTTGGAGAGCCGGGCGCTCGCTATTCCGGTAAGCGCGTTGGTGAAGCCCGGCCCCGCCGTTACCATTGCCACCGCCGGTTTCCGGGTCATTCTCCCCCATGCTTCGGCCATGAAAACCGCCGCCTGTTCGTGGCGGGTATCGAAGATCACTATATTAGTGCCTTCAAGGTATTGATATATGGGGGTGATATGCCCGCCGCTCAGAGAGAAGATATAATCAACCCCCTGTTCCTGAAGCGCCTCTGCGACAAGCTGTGCGCCGATGATTTTATCCATGTTTATTTCTCCATTTATATAAAAATTTATAATTCCATGCACTGTCCGCCGTCGAGATTGAGGGCCTGCCCGGTTATGTAGCGAGACTCATCCGACGCGAGAAACGCGACGAGATTGCCGGCGTCGCCGGGAAGACCGATATAGCCGAGCGGAATGGTTTTGCACATCTCCTGTTCGCGCTCTTCGATCGTCGAGTTCAGAAACGAGGCTTCGAGTCCGAAACGCCATTTTTCAAGATCCGTTCTGATCTGGCCCGGGCAGATCGCGTTCACCCTGATTCCGGCGCCGCCGAGTTCCTTTGCCATGGTTTTGGTCAGCATGATAACGCCGGCCTTGGCCACGGCATAGGCGCTATTGAAAACCGGGGGAACCTTCCCTGCCCGCGAGGCGGTGTTCACAATGGAGCCCGGCTTTCCGGTCATCAGCGGGAGCAATGCCCTTGAGACGCGAAAAACGGAAAAGAGATTCACATCCACCGTTCTGATCCAGTCCGCCTCCCCATAGCTCAAAACCGTGTTCGGAACCCCGAAGACCGCCCCGGCGTTGTTGCAGAGAATATCGACGTGCGGGAAGACCGCCTTTAGCCCTTCAACCATCCGCTCTATGGAAGAGGTGTCGGTGACATCGACGGAAACGGCGAGGGTTTTTACAGAAAACGTGTCGGCAAGGCTGGCGGCGATTTCGTCCATTTCCCCGCTCGTCGCCGTTTTTATCGCCATTTCGGCGGAAGCCGGTTTTCCCAGATCGGCAATTACGACATTGCAGCCCAAGGAGGCAAGCTTTTCGGCAATGCCGAAGCCGATGCCGCTCCTTTTTCCCGAACCCGTCACGACCGCGGTTTTTCCTTTTAAATCTGTATACATGAGAGTCCTCCTGATTATTTATGAGGGAAGAGAGGTTCAGGGCAATGGGGATGGAAAGACTGACAATAAGTTACAACCCTGAAAGCAGGCCCTGACCGGACATTGCCGGCCAGGGCCTCTTATAAACACGATATTTTCAGGCGTCATCAAGCCCTCTGACGATTAAAACGGGACGTCATCATCGGGCATGGGGCCATCTATCCCGGGGTTCGGCAGCGGAGGTTCCTCGCGCCCGGCATCGGAGTCTTTCTGGCCTTTCGAATCGAGCATCTGCATATTGGAGGCGACTATCTCGGTTGTGTATTTCTTTACGCCCTCTTTATCTTCCCATGATCTGGTCTGGATTCGTCCTTCGAGATAGACCAGTTTTCCTTTTACCAGGTATTTACCGCAGATCTCCGCCAGTTTCCCAAAGGTGACAATTTTGTGCCACTCGGTCTTTTGAGCCTTCTCGCCGTTTTTATCCTTCCATACCTCATCGGTGGCCATCGTGAAGTTTGTTACCATCATCCCGTCCGGCGTATATCTGACCTCCGGATCCTTCCCCAGCCTGCCCACTAGGATCGCCTTGTTGATCATCGCTGTTCCCCTTTCTGAAAACGTAGTTTAATGTTCATAAAACGAAGTTTAATGTTCACAAACGGATTTTTTATTTATCATACAGAACTTATGAAAATGTCGCAACGCAAAAATCACACCTAATTCCCCCTTGACTAATTTACAGTTAAAATGTAGTCAAATCCGGCTTATAACAAAACCGGGCAATAGAGGGATTATGGAAGAGGAAAATGAACTGTTGAAAAAACGTCGGGAAAAGGCCGACTTGCTGAAGAACGACGGGATAGAGCTCTATCCGAACGATGTTCAGGTTGCAAACAATTCGGAAACAATAAAGGAGCGCTTCGAAAATTTATCTGAAGAAGAGCTGGGAGAGATAGACGAACGCTTCACCCTCGCCGGCCGCATCATGGCAATTCGCGATTTCGGCAAGGGGGCCTTCGTCAGCATTCAGGACCGCAAGGGGCGAATCCAGGCCTTTCTGCGCAAAAACGCGTTGGGCGAAAAGGGATTCTCGCTCTTCAAGAAGCTCGACGCCGGGGACATAATCTGGATAGCCGGACGCGTTTTCAAGACCAAAACCGGGGAGTTGACCATCGATGTGGAGGAAAACGGCCTCCGTCTGCTTTCCAAATCGCTGCTGCCGCTGCCGGAAAAATGGCATGGTCTTACCGATATAGAGATTCGCTACCGCCAGCGCCACCTTGATTTGATCGTCAACCCCGAGGTGCGCAAGGTTTTTCAGCAGCGCAGCCTCATTATCAGCCTTATCCGCCGGTTCATGGAAGAGCGGGATTTCCTCGAGGTCGAAACCCCGATGATGCAGCCCCGGGCCGGCGGCGCCGTGGCCCGACCCTTCAAAACCTTTCACAACGCGCTGGGGATGAAGCTCTTTCTTAGAATCGCCCCGGAACTGTATCTGAAGCGTCTGATAACCGGCGGTCTGGAGAGGGTTTTTGAGATCAACAGAAACTTCCGGAACGAGGGAATATCCACATTTCACAACCCGGAATTCACGATGATGGAGTTCTATCAGGCCTATGCCACCTATGAGGAGCTGATGACGATGACGGAGGAACTGTTCGCCTTTGTCGCCATGAACCTGTTTTCGTCGCTTAAATTTACCTATCAGGGAAACGGGATAGATCTGACGCCGCCCTGGCGGAGAATAACCGTCCGGGAAGCCGTGCTTGAGATCGGCGGCGTTAAACCCGAGATCCTTGCCGATCCGGCGCTGCTGGCTGACTATGCTGGGAGGCTCGGAGTTCTGGTAAAGGAAAGCGACCCTCCCGGCAAGGTTCTGATGGCAATATTCGACGAAACGGTGGAAAAAAGGCTGATTCAGCCGACCTTTGTAACCCATTACCCGGTTGACGTCTCTCCGTTGTCCCGCCGGAATGCCGCGGACCCCTCCGTCACCGATCGCTTTGAACTTTACATTGCCGGCAGGGAGATAGCCAATGCCTTCTCCGAGTTGAACGATCCGGTCGATCAGCGCCAAAGATTCGAGCAGCAGATTAAAGAGCGGGATGCCGGCGATCTGGAGGCCCACGAAATGGATGAAGACTACATCGGCGCCCTCGAATACGGGATGCCGCCGACCGCCGGGGAGGGGATCGGAATTGACCGACTGGTCATGCTGATGACCGACTCCGCTTCCATCCGGGATGTAATTCTCTTTCCGCTTTTGCGAAGCAGGGAAGCCGCCAGGGAAGAATAATGATGAATTCCTACGAGCTTTTCATAAGCCTGCGTTACCTCCGGGCAAGGCGAAAACAGGTATTTGTTTCCATTATAACATTTATCTCGGTCGCCGGAATCTTTCTCGGCGTCGCAGCCCTGATCATTGTGCTGGCCGTCATGAACGGCTTCGAGACGGATCTGCGCAACAAGATTCTCGGCGTCAACTCCCATATCGTTGTTACCGATTACAGCGGCGGGATGCAAAATTACCGGCAAGTCATGGGTGATGTCGCCACTATCCCGGGCGTCGAGGCCGCAACGCCTTTCATCTACAGTCAGGCCATGCTCAAAAACGGAACCAGCACAACCGGGATCATTCTGCGCGGCCTGTCGCTGCAAGATGCGCTGAAGGTCATCAACATCGGAAAAATAAAAGAGGGCAGTCTGAAGGGCTTGGAAGCTGCAAGCAAATCGATCAGCGCCCCCCAGGAGGGTCCGGCGCCCCGGCCCGGCATAGTAATCGGGCGCGAGCTGGCAAAGAACCTGGGATTATTCCTGAATGATCAGGTTTTTGTTATTTCCCCTTCCGGCGTCTCCACGCCGCTGGGAATGACGCCGCGGATGAAACCCTTTATCGTGGCAGGGATTTTTGAATCCGGATTTTACGAATACGACTCGACCTTGGCATACATCTCCCTTGAGGAGTGTCAGAATTTTCTGAACATGGGAGATATGGTGTCGGGTCTGGAACTCAGGGTTGACGACATCTACAAAGCCGGCCAGATCGCCAAACAGATCGAGAAAAAACTGGGGTTCCACTACTGGGCGCGCAACTGGATGGAGATGAACAAAAATCTTTTTTCCGCCTTGAAACTGGAAAAGCGGGTCATGTTCATCATCCTTTCGTTGATCGTGCTTGTGGCCGCCTTCAATATCATCAGCGCCCTGATCATGATCGTCATGGAAAAAAACAAGGATATCGCAATCCTCAAGGCAATGGGCGCCACCCGGACAGGCATAATGAAAATATTTATTTTCCAGGGAATGATCGTCGGGGCGATCGGCGCCTTTCTCGGCACGCTGGCGGGGCTTGCCGTTGCGCTCAATCTTGAGAAGATATCGCTGTTTGTCGAAAAACTGTTCGGCTTCAAGATCCTTCCGGGGGATGTTTACTATCTGAGCGAGCTCCCCTCGCAGGTAAACTACGGCGATGTCGGCATCATTATTCTGGGAACGCTGCTGATAAGTTTTCTGGCAACCATTTATCCATCCTGGCGGGCATCCCGTCTGGCGCCGGCGGAGGCGCTTCGGTATGAATGAGAAGTTATTTATTTTATGATAGAAATCAAGAATCTGCAAAAGACGTTCCTGCTGAATGGGAATAAAATAGAGGTACTCAAGGGGGTTGACTTGACGATTGCCGATGGTCAGTCGCTGGCGGTTGTGGGGGTATCCGGTGCGGGCAAGAGTACCCTCCTGCATATCCTCGGCACGCTCGATCACCCGACCGGCGGAGCGGTTCTCTTTGACGGCGTCGATGTATTCTCCTGGCCGGAGAAACAGCTTTCCGACTTCCGAAACGGCCAAATAGGTTTCGTGTTTCAGTTCAACAACCTGCTTCCCGAATTCACCGCCCTCGAAAATGTCATGATGCCTGCCCTGATCCGGCGAATGTCGAAAGGCGAGGCGAAAGACAGGGCCGAGGCAATCCTCGCCGAGGTGGGACTAAGCGACCGTATCAGGCATAAGCCGGGGGAACTCTCCGGGGGGGAGCAGCAGCGGGTCGCCCTTGCCCGGGCGCTTGTTCTCGAACCCAAAATTCTCCTTGCCGATGAGCCTACCGGAAACCTTGACACGGAAACAGGAAAAAGGATAGAAGACTCCCTCATTTTATTAAACAAGCGTAAAGGGATTACCTTGATCGTGGTAACACACAATACATCACTTGCCGATCGGATGTCGGAGAGGATCGGCCTCAGCGACGGGAGGATTCATAGCCGTGGTTAAAAAACTGCTGTCGGCAGGTCTGCTGACCATCATCATGATACTCACTATTCAGAAGGCAAATGCGGAGGACGTTAAAAAAATAGCGATCTTCCCTTTTGAGGCTCACAGCGTATCGGCAGCAGAGGGCGTTGAACTGCAGGAGCTGAGCTACCGGGGAATAACAAGTGAACTTGCGAAGTCAAAAATTTTCACTCTCATCCCGCGGGAATGGATCGCCAAAGAAATAGCGGATAACCCGCTCAATGACGAGCTGATAATCTCCGCCGGGAAAAAGAGCGGCGCGGATTATGCCTTATCCGGAAGCATTTCCGAATTCGGGGACAGGATCAGCATCGATGTGAAGATATTCGACGTCAAAAATGAAAAGATCATCCCCGCTGTTTTTGTTCAGGGCCGCGACCGAAAAAATCTTGACGCTATATTAGAAAGGCTCCGTTCGGACATTATTCTCCGCATCGCCCCTGAAAAGCGGATAGACCGCGTCCAATTCAAGGGAAATCGCAAGATAGAAGCCGCCGTAATAAACAGGGGCCTCAAGGGCGTGCCGGGAAACGTACTGACGGAAGAAGACCTCTCTGCGGACATTAAAACAATCTATAAACTCGGCTACTTCGATGAAGTAACTGCCGATGTTGCGGACACCCCCGAAGGCAGGGTGATAACCTTCGTCGTCACCGAAAAGCCGATGATTTCGGAAATCCGCATTCAGGGAAGCAAACAAATTAAAAAAAGCGACATCGAAGCCGTCATGGGCGTTCAGGCCAAGCAAACGGTCAACCCGGAGAAACTGAAAACCGATATTAGCAAAATCAAGGAACTTTACGACTCCAAAGGCTTCTACAATGCGGAAATTTCCTATAGAATAGATAAAATGGGGGAGCGCGACGTTCAGGTCGTCATCAGTATCGCGGAAAACGAAAAATTGTTCATTCGGGACATCCTGTTTGAGGGCAACCGGGCATTTACAGCCCGGGAGCTCCGGAACATGCTGCAGACAAAAGAGTGGGGGATTTTTCATTTTTTCAGCGATTCCGGGGTTCTGAAAAAAGAGCAGCTCAAGCAGGATGTTGACAAGATCAAGGGCTTTTATCTGAATAACGGGTTCATAAACGTCCAGATCGCCGATCCGGCAGTAACCCACGACAATAAGGGAATTTACATAAAGATTTCCATAGAGGAGGGTCAGCAGTACCGCGTTGGCAAGGTGGAAATAGTCGGTGACCAGTTGTTGACATCGCGGCAGGATCTGCTGGCCAAACTGAAAATCCGGAAAAAGGACTTCTACGACCGCGATGCGGTGATGAAGGATATGGATTACCTGACACAGGTCTCAAACGACGAGGGATATGCCTCCGCGGATGTGATACCGAACACGGTGCCCAGGGAAGAGACCCGGACTGTCGATGTAAGCTATGAGATACGCAAGGGGAAACTGGTATATTTTAATCTGATCAATATCACCGGCAACACCAAAACGCGGGACAAGGTGATCCGGCGCCAGTTATCTATCGTGGAGGGAGACCTCTACAGCCGAACCAAGCTGAAGAACAGTTATATGGCCCTCAACAGCCTGCGCTATTTTGAGGAAATTGATTTCGAAAGTGAAAAAGGCGCCGACGAGACGTTGACTAATGTCAACATCCGCGTCAAGGAGAAGCAAACCGGAATGTTCAGCCTGGGTGCGGGCTATAGCGCTATCGACAAAGCGGTAATTTCCGCCCAGATCACCCAGCAGAACCTCTTCGGCCGGGGGGAGACCCTGAGCCTGAAGGCCAATATCGGATCCTCCTCGACCCTCTATGACATCTCGTTCACGGAGCCCTGGCTTTTTGACAGGCCCCTCTGGAGCAAGTTTGATCTCTGGAATCTCTACCGCGAATATGACACCTACAATCTTGACACGAAGGGATTCAGCACGACCCTGGGATACCCGCTCCTGCCGTATGTGTCCGGCTACATAGGGTACCGTTTTTCCATAGACAGCGTCGACGATGTGCTGCCGACCGCCTCGTTCTTCACCAAGAAGCAGGCCGGCGAGACAACGAGCAGCGGCCTTACCTTCACGCTGACCAGGGACTCGACGGATGATGCCATGTTTCCTACAACCGGATCGAAGAACACCGCCTCGGTGGAGTACACAGGAGGACCGCTTCAGGGCGATGTGAGTTATACCCGTACCGGAATCGGATCCACCTGGTTTTTCCCCCTCCCCCTCGATACCGTGATTGGATTGCGCGGGCGGATGGGTGCGATCAAGGGGAATGGCGGCAAGGAAATCCCGATCTACCAGAGATACTACCTCGGGGGGATCGACTCCCTGCGCGGGCTCCGGGAGGTTGGGCCGTTGGATCCCGGCAGCGGTGAGGTTATTGGCGGCGTGACAATGCTGAACTTCAACGTGGACTACACGTTTCCGTTGATAAAGAAGGCCGGGATGAGGGGGGTGGTTTTCTTCGACACCGGCAATGCCTGGGAAAGCGGATATCACGTGAACGATATGAGAAAAACCGCCGGTTTCGGGATCCGCTGGTATTCGCCAATCGGGCCGCTCCGTCTGGAGTGGGGATATGTGCTCGACAGAAAAGAGAACGAAGCCCCCAGCCGCTGGGAGTTCACGATCGGCATGTTTATGTGATAAAGCAGCTGTCAGCTATCAGCGGTCGGCTTTCGGTGATTCGCTCCTGGCTGAGTGCTGAATGCCGATGGCCAATAAATTTTTAGCATGAAAAATTTTCAGTAAAAGGAGAATAAGTGATGAAGGCGAAGATTAATGTTCATAAAAGGTACGGTTATTTTGTTGGTGCAGCTTTGGTTTTGGCCCTGGTGTTTTCGGCATCGCCGGCAGCGGCGGCGGAAAAGACAGGCTTTGTGGATGTACGGGAGGTAATGCTTACCTCTGCTGCCGGCAAGAAGGCATCGGATGAGCTGAAGAAGACGTTTGAAAAGAGCAAGGAGACGATTCAGGCGCGCGAAGGCGAGCTGAAAAAAATGAAGGAAGAGATCGACAAGCAGCGGCCGGTACTCAAAGAAGATGTTCTCAAAGAAAAAGAAAAAGCGCACGAGAAAAAATTTCGGGACTATCAGTTGCTGGTAAAGGATTTAAACGACGATCTGCAGAACAAGGAGCAGGACATTCAAAAGAAGATCCTTCCGGAAATACTTAAAATTATTCGTGACATCGGGGAAAAGGGAAAGTTTACCCTGATCATTGACATCAGCCAGATTCCGCTGCCCTATTTCTCCAAGGATAATGTCCTGACGAAACAGGTGATCACCGAGTTCGACAAAACCTATAAGCCGAATAAATAGCGCGGAAAATCTGTGAAAAAGTCACTGGATGAAATAGCCGCATTTCTCGGCGGCAGCGTAAATGGAGACGGTTCGGTTGCGATTGAGCAGATTCGGGGTATAGACGAAGCCGGCCCGGGCGATATTACGTTTGTCGCCAACGCGAAATACCGCAAAAAACTGGAAACAACGAACGCGGGCGGGGTGATCGTCTCCCCCGGAACAATCTGCACGGGGAAAAACCTCGTGACTGTCGGCGACCCGTACAGCTCTCTGGGGAAGCTGCTTTCGCTGTACTATCCCGAGGAAGAGGAACAAGCGGGGATAAGCGGGGGCGCCCACGTGGAAGCCGGCGCCGAGGTATCCCCCGAGGCGACTGTTTACCCGGGTGTTTACATAGGACGGGGCGCGCGCGTCGCCAAAGGGGCCGTGCTCTATCCGGGGGTATTCGTCGGCAGAAACGCTTCGGTCGGGGAAGCCTCCATCCTTTACCCGGGGGTAACCATCTACCGCCGCTGCCTGATCGGGCGCCGGGTTGTGCTGCATGCCGGCGTCGTCGTCGGCGCTGACGGCTTTGGGTTTGCCCTGCCGGGGGGGAAAAACCGGAAAATCCCCCAGGTGGGATACGTCCAGATCGACGATGATGTGGAGATAGGCGCCAACTCCGCGATTGACCGCGGCACCCTCGGCCGGACCTGGATCCAGAAAGGGGTCAAGATCGACAACCTGGTACAGGTCGGCCACAATGTCGTGATTGGCGAAAATGCGGTTATTGTCGCCCAGGTAGGCATATCGGGAAGCGCTCAGCTTGGCCGGGGCGTTGTCATCGGCGGCCAGGCGGGAATTGTCGGCCACATCCGGATTGGAGACGGGGTGATGGCCGCCGCCCGCACGGGAATTCACAAGGACGTGCCGCCGGGGCAGATTGTGGGCGGCGTTCCGCATTTGCCGTACCGGGAGTGGCTGAAAAAAGAGGCCGCCATGCAGAAGCTTCCGGAGTTGCGGGAAGCCTTTATCTCCCTGCAGAAAAGGGTTGCCGCCCTGGAAAAGAAAGAAATTTAAGGAGAATTGATGAATATTCACCCAACCGCCGTCGTCTCCCCGCAGGCAACCCTTGCCGACGGCGTCGAGATCGGCCCTTACAGTATCATTGGTCCCGATGTCCATATCGGCAAAAATACCCGCATTGCCTCCCACGTGGTGATCGAGCGTAATGTCGATATGGGGGAAAATAACCAGATATCCCAGTTTGCCTCCATCGGCGGCGATCCGCAGGATCTGAAATACCGGGGAGAAGAGACGCGGGTAATTATAGGAAACAACAACATTATCAGGGAGTATGCCACCATAAATAGGGCCACGAGCGACGACATCGGCGTCACGATCGTCGGCGACCGCAACATGATTATGACGTACTGCCATGTCGCCCACAACTGCAAGCTCGGCAACAATATCGTCATGGCCAACGCGGCAAACCTGGCCGGGCATATTCATGTTGACGACTACGCGATTATCGGGGGGTTGACCGGCGTACACCAGTTTACCAGAATCGGCGCCCACTGCATCATCGGCGGCGCCTCGGCGGTCAACAAGGATATTCCCCCCTTTGTTACGGCCTCCGGCAATTTTACGAAGCTCTATGGCCTGAACCAGATCGGCCTGAGGCGGCGGGGATTTTCCGAGGAAACCCTGGCCGCCCTGAAGACGGCATACCGGATTGTTTTTCGTTCCGCGCTGCTGCTTTCCGTTGCGCTCAAAAGGGTCGGAGAGGAGGTTCCCGATCTCCCCGAGATAAGGCTGTTCGTTGATTTTATCCGAAAATCGGAAAGGGGAGTCTGTCGCTGAGTTTATGAAACCCCCATGACGGTACCCTTCACAAAGGGGGATGAAAAAAGTCAGGCGAGACGCCTGACCTACCGTTAGAGGGCAATTCGATGTAGGACAGGCGTCTCGCCTGTCAAATGAGGTATTTTCGAGTGAAAGAAATCAGAATCGGCGTTGTCGGGACCGGCCATCTCGGTCGCTATCATATACAAAAGTACCGGCAAATTCCCGGATGTCGGATCATCGGGGTTGCCGATGTGCTGGAACAGAGCGCCCGTCAGGCCGCCGAGGGCTGCGCTTGCGAAATCTTCACCGATTACCGGAAGCTGGTCGGAAAAATCGATGCGGTGAGCATTGCCGTGCCGACCGCCTTTCATCATGAAGTCGCCTCTGTTTTTCTGGAGGCGGGTGTGGACGTCCTGCTCGAAAAGCCGATCGCCACCACCCTTGCGGAGGCGGACGAGCTGCTCGCCCTTGCCGAAGCCAAAGGACTGATCCTGCAGATCGGCTTTGTGGAGCGGTTTAACCCCGCGATAATCGCGCTTAGCGATGTGATCGGGGAGCCCCTGTTTATCGAATCGCACCGTCTGCATCCCTTTTTTGAACGGGGTACGGATGTGGACGTTATCCTCGATTTGATGGTGCATGATCTCGACATCATTATCCATTTTGTAAATTATCCGGTGACTTCCGTCGAGGCGGTCGGGGTTTCGGTGCTGTCGGACAAGGTCGATATCGCCAACGCCCGGCTCACGTTTTCCTCGGGCTGCGTCGCCAACATAACGGCGAGCCGGGTCACGGGGAAGCTTCTCCAGAAAACCCGGTTTTTCGGGGTCGAGGGATACCACGCGGTTGATTTCAGCAAGCGGACGCTCGTCTCGCTGGGACGTAAAGTGGATGCCGAAGGCAAAATAGAAATCATCGAAAATTCCGTTGAAATCAAGGCCATTGACCCCCTTGAGGAGGAGATAAAGGCTTTTCTCCGGGCGGTGGCGGACAGGACGTCCCCGCAGGTGTCGGGCAAGGACGGGCGCAAAGCCCTGGAGCTGGCGCTCCGTATAAACGATGCGATCGACCGCAGCAGAAAGCGAAGCTTAATGTTTACAAAACTCGCCCCTGCTTTTGCCGGGGCCCAGGCCGCGGGGGAAGGGCAATTCTCCCCGTGAGCGGGCAAAGGGTGATGATAGTCGCCGGCGAGGCGTCCGGCGATCTGCACGGCGGAAACCTCGTCCGGGAAATGCAGGCATTATCCCCGGGGTTTTCCTTCGCCGGTGTCGGGGGGAAAAAGATGGAGGCGGCGGGGGTTAAGCTGGTCGCCAATGTCGCCGACATGGCTGTGGTGGGCTTGACCGAGGTGATCTGCAAACTCGGGGTCGTCCTTAAGGTGATGCACGGGCTGAAGGCGGCGATGAAGAATGAACCGCCCGCCCTGCTTATCCTGATCGACTATCCCGATTTCAATCTGCCCCTGGCGAAAACCGCCCGCAAACGGGGAATAAAGGTGCTCTACTACATCAGCCCCCAGGTATGGGCCTGGCGTAAAAGCCGGATCGAGGCCATTCGCCGGACCGTTGACAAGATGGTCGTGATTCTTCCGTTTGAGGAGGCGTTTTACCGGGGGGCGGGTGTGGATGTGACCTTTGTCGGACACCCGCTTCTGGACGAGGTAAAAACACGGTTTCCGCGTCGGGAGGCGCTGGGACGTTTCGGCTTGAACGACGAGACGGTTACAATTGCGCTTCTCCCCGGCAGCCGGAAAAGCGAGGTCGAGAGGCTCCTGCCGGAGATGCTGGAGGCCTGCCGGCTCATAGCCGGCATGATCTCTCCCGTGCAGTTTGTCCTGCCGCTGGCCTCGACGCTTCCCTTTTCCTTTGTGCAGGATATTATTCAGCGGTTTCCCGTCCGGGTAAAGGTTGTCGGGGAAGATATTTACGACGCGATCTCCCTTGCCGATGCGGCGATCGTAGCCTCCGGGACCGCCACGCTGGAAACGGCGCTGCTCGGAGTGCCGATGGTCGTCATTTACAAAATATCGGGGCTGTCGTACGCAATCGGAAAAAGATTTATAAAAGTTGATTACATAAGCCTCGTGAACCTGATCGCCGGACGGGCGGTTGTCCCGGAATTGATTCAGCATGACGCCAACCCGGCCCGGATCGCTGCCGAGGTGAAAGAATTGATCGTCAATAAAAAAGTGAAACAGGGAATGAGGAAAGCGTTTACCGCCTTGCGCGGGAAACTGGGCGCCCCCGGCGCAGCGCAGAGAACGGCGCAGATCGCCTGCGGGATGCTGAAAGAGGGATAGCAAAAAGTGGACATCTTCAAAAGACTTCTAAGGCTGGCCAGGCCGCATCTTTACAAATTTTTCATCGCAATGTTCTGCATGCTCGTCGTCGGCGCGACCACGTCCGCGCTCGCCTTTCTCGTAAAACCGGCGCTCGATGAGATCTTTCTGAAGAAAAACGCGACGATGCTCAAATGGATACCGATAGGGGTGATCCTGATATACATCGTCAAGGGGGGCTGCAGCTACCTGCAGACGATTATCATGAATTTCATCGGCCAGCGGGTTGTCACCGACCTGCGGGCCGACCTCTACCGGAAAATCCAGCTCCAGTCGCTCGCCTTTTTCACCAGAAATCCTACCGGCACCCTCATGTCCCGAATCACCAACGACGTGGGATACGTTCAGGGGGCGGTTTCGGAGGCAGTCACCTCGCTGTTCAAGGATTCCTTTACGCTGGTCAGCCTTGTTTTCGTCATCTTCTACCGGGACTGGCAACTGGCCATCATTGCGATGTGCATCTTTCCGCTTGCCGTCTATCCCATCGCCAAGTTCGGGCAGAGGATGCGGCAGGTCGCCACGAGAATGCAGATTACCCTCGGGAGTCTGACCACGCTTCTGCAGGAGGCCATTTCCGGCGCCCGGATCGTCAAGGCCTTCAGCATGGAGGAATATGAAAACAAGCGCTTTTCGGTGGAAAACGAACGCCTCTTCCACATGAACCTGAAGGCGGTTTCGGTGAACGCCATCTCCAGCCCCTTCATGGAATTCCTCGGCGGCATCGGGATCGCGGCGATCGTCTTCTACGGCGGATACCAGGTGATCCACGGCAGTTCGACGCCGGGCACATTTTTTTCGTTTCTGACCGCGCTCATCATGCTCTACGAACCGGTAAAACATCTGACCAGCGTCAACAACACGATCCAGCAGGGAATCGCCGGCGCCGAACGGGTCTTCGGGCTCATCGATCTCGAAGAAGAGATCAAGGATCGCCCCGCCGCTCAGCCCCTGCCCCGCATTTCCCGGAATATCGGGATTCGTGATGTCAGTTTCCGTTATGAGGATGCGCCCGTTCTGAAGGGCATCAATATAACGATCAGGGTCGGCGAGGTTGTCGCCTTTGTCGGGATGAGCGGTGGGGGGAAAACGACGCTGGTCAATCTTATCCCCCGCTTCTACGACGTCACCGAAGGGGCGGTCACCATCGATGGCATTGATATCCGCGAGGTGACGATCGGCTCCCTCCGGGGACAGATCGCCATCGTGACCCAGCAGACGATCCTGTTTAACGATACCGTTCGCAACAACATCGCCTATGGGGACATCGTCAAAACGGAGGACGAGATTGCTGCCGCCGCGAAGGCCGCCAATGCCCACGACTTCATCATGCGTCTCCCCGCAGGATACGACACGCTGATCGGCGAGCAGGGAACCAAGCTCTCCGGCGGCGAACGTCAGCGGATATCGATCGCCCGCGCGCTTTTGAAGGATGCCCCGATCCTGATCCTCGACGAAGCGACCTCCTCCCTCGACTCCGAAGCGGAGATCGAGGTCCAGGGAGCTCTTGACAACCTGATGCAGGGAAGAACGACGCTCGTCATCGCCCATCGCCTCTCCACAATCAGAAATGCCGACCGGATCTTCGTTCTGGTCAACGGCATGATCAAGGAAGAGGGAACCCACGAGCACCTTCTTGCCTGCGAGGGGGAATACTGCCGCCTTTACAACATGCAGTTTCGGGAAAAATTCTGATTTAACGATAAATATAATTGACTAAAAATTTGTTTTATGTAAATTATAATTACCATTATGACTAAAAAAGCATTTAACATCTACCCTGCTTCGGCGAAAGAAATGGAGGCCATGGGGCAGCGGCTCAAGGATGCGCGGCTGCGCCGACGCTTTTCCATGGAAACGGTCTGCGCCAGAGCCGACATATCGCGACCGACGCTTAACAAGGCCGAGAATGGCGATCCGTCGGTCGCCTTCGGGATCTACGTCCAGGTGCTGCGCGTACTGGGTATGGTTGAGGATTTATCGCTGATTGCCAAAGAAGATGTTTTGGGACGGCGGCTACAGGACGAATCACTCCCGCAACGGAAAAGAGCCCCGCGCAAAAAAATGCCGACGGAAGAAAGCAATGGCTAAATCAAGTGGAGAACAGATCTGGGTCTGGCTTGATGACCCTATTATGCAGATCGGCAACGGTTATCATACTTTTCTGGTGAAGAGGTTTGACCGAAACGGCGGCAAACGACGTTTTTTTGTCTCTGCCATGACAATGCTTGCCCATGTTGACACCGAAGACGCCAGTTATCTGGAATTAGCCGAATTTTTAGCCACTTATGGTGAAGCCGATCGTATTGCCCGTGATCTCGAAGAACTCTTCACCAGGGTTGTATTCAACGTTGCCACCGCCAACCGGGATGATCATCTGCGCAATCATGGCTTCATCCGATCACCTGCCGGCTGGCGTCTGGCGCCGGCTTTCGACATGAACCCTTCTTTCAGGAAGGACGAGCACGTCCTTTCTCTGGATCTTTATAATCGCCAACCCGATATGGACGTTGTTCTATCAACGGCAGGTTTCTACCGGCTGGCAAGCAGCCGCGCCAAAAAAATCATCGTTGCGGTGTGTGCTGCTGTGGGGGAGTGGCAGACTCACGCTAGAAAACTTGGCTTGAACAGGCAGGAATGTGCTGGAGCAGAACATTTATTTTGTTCCGCTTACAGCTCTCAGGAGAGGGACTAAATGCGTTTACACGGGAAGAGATCACCCTGTCCTTCAATGGCGTAATCATTGGTCTCAAGGTCAATCCGTCCGTATTGAATGGGGACTTCCAATTTGGCCTTGCCGTGGAAACAGGCATTGTTAAACGCTATTTGATAATCCTTTTCCGTCCGGGGAGCAGGTTGTACGCCTCCCGCGGGGTCGTGTGCGTGCAGTAGAAAAACCGACTCCTCCGAGTCTTCCCGAAGCTCAAGCGAGCGATCCCTTGGCAATCGTCCGTAATGGTCCCTCACCTGAACTCCGAGACAATACTTTGCAGCAGATTTCTCGTCGCTTTCAACGCCTGCCGTGATTTTGCCAGACAACAGAGCGAGAGTGGCTGGACAATGATAACTGGTAGAAATGCGCATATTTTTAAGCGTGATTTTTCAAGCAGGAGGTGATACGAATTCCTTCCTGTACTCAGTAAATCGTCAACCTCGATGAATATACTGGATTTCAACCAGTTATCAATGATGTGATTTCCAAGATGATTATGATACGTACGAGAAGAAGAGTTTCGGATGTCCAGTTCTGGACGAGGCCGGAGGCGACAGAGACATGCTTGAGATACTGTGGCACCGTCGCCAAACCAGGCAACTAACGGGAAAAATAAATCTCCAACTGTGCTGTATCTGAGGAAGCTGACCTACTTGAATCAATTCGAAATGAAAAAGCTTTTAAGGTCATCAATATGCAGAACATGACGGGTTATATCGTAAATTGGATCTTATTCGTGGGCGCCTGTCTTCTTTGCGTTTCTTTCTACCCCATCCAGCGCCTGATCGGACAACTGCCTAAAGGGGCGCTACGAAGAAGATGGAACGACGTAAGGGCATTGATTCTCTTTTTTATCGCCGGTTATGTAAGCTTTACGTATTTGTATTGGCTGAAAAGCGACGACAATTTTAATCTAATCGTACCCGCGGTGTTCTTTCTTGGCGCCGTTCTGGTCCTGTTTGTCGGTACGCTTGCTCTGGAAACGGCTACCGAAATAAAGCGAATAGCCACTCTCCAACATGAAAACATCACGGACCATTTAATCGGCATTTACAACCGGAGGTATTTGGACAGGAAAATAACCGAAGAGCTTCCGAGGGTCAGCAGATACGGTACGCCACTATCCATGCTATTGCTGGATATTGACCACTTCAAAGCCGTCAATGACAATTATGGACATCAGGTGGGAGACCAAACCTTAAAGAGCCTCGGGCAATTGCTTTTCAAAAAAGTCCGAGACACGGATATCATTGCCCGTTACGGGGGAGAAGAAATTGCCATCCTTGCACTTCAGACCTCGGTCTCAGATGCAAGTGATCTGGCGGAACGATTGCGTCAAGCCGTGGAAACATCGATCATGATGCCGGTTGACGAGGATGAGAAAAGACCGGCAATTACAATAACTGTAAGCATCGGCGTTACGGGGTATGATCAGCAAGTCACCGACCATCATGTTTTTATCGAGCGAGCGGATAAAGCTCTCTATAAAGCGAAAGAGGGGGGGCGTAACAGAGTCATCGTTTTTGATAGCACTTTGTGAAAAGGTCCGGGTAGGCACGAAAAAGCTGCCGTTTTTTTAAGACAGGGAAGGAATGGAGGGATAGAGTAAAATAGTCGGCAGAAAATGTTAGACTCGATTTCGACAGTTGACTGAAGTCAGCAAAATGCCGTCCTTGAAAAAAAGCTTCATTTCACTCCGTTATCAATGATGTCTTTTTGTCGGTCCTTCTGATATTGATAAACCGTAAGGTAACTCGAAGATGAACATAATAGCATACCGTTCGCGTTACGCTTGGAAGCCGGTGTTGGGCCTGCTCCTCGCGGCGGTTGCGCTCTCCGCTTGCACGCCGACGGCTGCACCGCCCGCGCTCACTCCTGTCGCCGTTCAATTTCTCTGGACTCATACCAACACCTTCGCCGGCTATTATGCCGCGGATCAAAACGGCTATTACACCGCAGAAGGGCTTGCCGTCACCTTTCTGCAGGGTGGACCGAATGAAATCGAGAAGAACAAAGGTATCTTTTACGACAAGACTGTTGCAGATGCATGCCTGAGATTATTTCGGGAAAAAGGTTTTAAACTTGAAGGGACATGATTTCAAACGATAATCCTCACACCAATTCGACATCGACTGTCATTGAGTAGTAGGTGTTACAAATTGCCGAAAAATTTAATTTATTCCCTGATTCCATCTGAGTATTTCGGATAGAAAGTTGCAAGCGTGGGAGGCTCATTATTCTCAAAAATTGAACTCGCCGTCCTGGACGCGGACGAGAAAACCCGCCTCATCGGTGAAATCGCTCAATTCATCATGGAATTGGAAGCCCGCTTGAACGAAATTATCAACCGCCTGCAGGCACCCCCCTTGGCCTGACGGCGGGGCATAAGGGATGATGAAAACTGGGAACACTGTTTTGCAATTGCCTCATTAGGAATGGTTTTTGTATAATGTTACTCTGACCCCAATTAGAAAGTTTTAGTGAAATGATTATGAACATTAAACTCCGTTTTCAGCGCCTGTGGACCGATGATGAAGCCAAAACCGGAGATGTTCTCCCGCGGATGCTGTTGCGGATGCTCTCGCTTTCCTACGGCGGCGCCGTTCTGCTCAGGAATATCCTCTACGACAGGCGCTTTATCCGCCAAAAACGACTTCCCTGCCCGGTTATCAGCGTCGGCAATATTACCGTCGGGGGAACGGGCAAGACACCGACGGTGATTCGGATCGCTGATTTGCTCAAACAACACGGCTATCGCCCCGCCGTGCTGAGCCGCGGCTACGGAGGCAAATCCGGAGGCCCGGTCAATGTTGTCTCCGACGGAAAAACAGTTCTGATGGGCTGGAAAGAGGCCGGGGATGAGCCAGTGTTGATGGCAAACTCTCTGCCGGGGATTCCGGTTCTTACCGGGGCTGTGCGATTTCTCACGGGAAGGGCGGCCGTGGAGAGACTCGGCGCCGATATCCTGATTCTCGACGACGCCTTTCAGCACCGGCAGCTCTTTCGTGATCTCGACCTCGTCCTGCTCGATAGTACCCGTCCCTTCGGAAACGGCTTTCTCCTTCCCCGGGGGCCTCTGCGCGAAGGGCTCCACGCCCTCCTCCGCGCGGATATGCTGCTCAGAACAGGCGTTGCCGAAAAGGGCGAACCGCTGCCTGTCAAAACGAAGTTTAATGTTCATAAAACGGAGTTTAATGTTTACAATATTGAGCTGCCGTCGTTCCGGGGGGTGCACAAGCCGACGGGGATCGTCTCGGGCAGAACTGGGCACAGCGATTCCCCCGAGGCGTTGCGGGGACAAAAAATCATGGCCTTCTCGGGGATCGGCTCCCCGGAAGCCTTCCGGCAGGGCCTTGCCGCTCTGGGCGCGGATGTGGTTTCGTACCGCGATTTTCCCGATCATCACCCGTATAGTGACGCCGATATCGTCGCGCTGCGTCGTCTCGCCGCCGGAAGCGGGGCATCCCTGCTGGTCACCACCGAAAAGGACGGGGTCAGGCTTGCCGATTTCCCTGATTTTCTGGCAGAAATTTCGCTTCTGAGGATCTCGATGGAAATCACCCCCCCTGCACCGTTTACCGAGCTGCTTTTCTCCCGGCTCCCTCCTCGGTAATCCCTGGTCCCCAGCCCCCTCACCAACCATCCGGGCTGATTCGGCTGGTTCATTGGAAAAAATGATTTTCGAAATTCAGAATATACAAGTCGGAAGATCAGTGATATACGCCAAAGCACGCCCCCTGGTGAGCTTTGGCGTTAGAGGCAGAAAGATAGAGGAGGAACATCATGGATATTCAGACAATGACAACATTCTTTATGTGGTGCACTATCATAAATGGGGGCATCTTCATTTTGTGGACAGTGTTTTTCATGTTTACCCCTGATTTCTTGTATCGCATGCAAAACAAACTGTTCCCCATTCCCCGGGAAACCTACAACGTGGTCATATACTCGTTTCTCGGGTTGTTCAAGATCGTTTTTTTGGTCTTCAATGTCGTACCCTACGTGGCTCTGCTGATTGTCGGATAAAAAATAAGCATCCGGCAGACTTGCACTTGACGGCTATTCCACTGCGCTCCATAGCCGCAGGTGAGGGCAGGCGTTGCGCATCTTTAACTCGCAGATGGTAAAACAGAAAGGACGAATGCCATGACTACAAATCCGGATTTTATTTCACCATGCAGTCTCTATTGCGGCGTCTGCGCCATTTACACCGCGCACCGCGACAATAACGTCAAGCTAAAGGAAGGATTGTTAAGATTATACAAGGGAGAAACCCCGGGCAAGGGTGCTCTGCCCAATAGCGAATCCCTCTCCACGGAAGATATTCGCTGCGGAGGATGCCGATCTGACGACCTGTTCATGCATTGCCGGCAATGTGAGATCAGGAAATGCACAAGCGAGAGAGGCTACGCCGGGTGCCACGAATGCAGTGAGTTTCCTTGCCGCCACATCGATAATTTCTCGATGGCCGTTGGCAAGAAAGTTATCCTGCGCGCTGTTCCGTATCGGCGGGAGTTTGGCACTGAAAAATGGATTCAAGCCGAAGAGGCCCGCTACATATGTCCTGAATGCGGCAACAGGGTTTTCCGCGGCGCCATGAAGTGTAATCAGTGCAAAGCGCAATTGGACCTGGACTAACTTATAAGGCATAAATGGTGAACAAGGATCAACTTGCCGGCATTTTGCTGGTTTTTTTTCAGGCAATTCCTGTGTCGTTGCGCAGAAGGCTATTTATCGGGCTTGCGAAGCTGTTCTACCACCTCGTTCCCCGTCAGCGGATGATCGCCCTTCATAACCTCCGGTGCGCCTTCCCGGAAAAAACGAATGGGGAAATACTGACGATCGCCCGCGGCGTCTATCGAACGCTGGGGATCGTGGCAGCGGAATTTTTTGATATCCCGAAACTTACCAGCGAAAATGTTCGGGAAATTGTCGAGACGGAGGGGCTTTCGAACTGCGAACAGGCGCTTGCCAAGGGGCGGGGCGTCCTTCTGTTCAGCGCCCATTTCGGCAACTGGGAGCTGGAGGCCGCAGCGATCGCCCTGCTTGTCAAACCGGCGGTCGTCATCTACCGTCCCTTAGACAGTCCGCTTCTCGACAGGCTCGTCTCCCGGGTGCGCTCGGCGTCCGGCAACAAACCAATACCAAAAGAAAACGCGATGCTGTCGATGCTCCGCACGCTCAAGAAAAACGGGATGCTCGGAATCCTGATCGACCAGAACACGGACTGGTACGAGGGCGTGTTTGTCGATTACTTCGGCAGACCCGCCTGCACGACGAACGGCCTGGCGCTTCTGGCCCTGCACAGCGGCGCCCCGGTGCTGCCCGCTTACCTGATCAGGTTGACGGAGGGGCGTTATCGTCTCGTTATCGAACCGGAAATCGAGATTATCGACACGGGGGAGCGCGATGCGGATATAATCGCCAATACGCAGCGCTTCACGAAGGTCATTGAGGATACGGTGCGGAAATACCCCGAGCAGTGGCTCTGGGTTCACCAGCGCTGGAAGACGCAGCCCTGCCAGATTCCACTGAAAAGCAGATGAAATTATCACGGAAATTATAGATGGAAGCCCCTGAAAAGAATATGCCCCTGAGTGTCCGGGGGGGTAAAAAACTTCCGGAAAACGGGATCGACCGGCTGCTGATCCGGGGGACTAACTGGATCGGGGATGTGGTGATGACCCTTCCCGCCCTTGCCGCCATCCGCGCCAGGTGGCCGCAGGCACGGATAGCGGTTCTCGCGAAACCCTGGGTGGCCGAGGTTTACCGGCTATCGAACCAGATCGACGAGGTCATCATTTTCGAGGAGCCGGGGCGACATGCGGGGATGCTTGGGAAGCTGCGCCTGGCCAAAGAATTGCGAGAAAAAGGCTTCGATTGCGCCATCCTGCTGCAAAACGCGATCGAAGCGGCGCTTATCGCGAAGCTGGCGGCGATTCCCCGGCGCGCCGGTTATAACTCCGACGGCCGGGGGATACTGCTGACCCACTCCGTCCGTCGGACCTCGGCAATCCGTCGGGTGCCGCAGAGCGATTACTATCTCGCAATGGTCGAGGCACTCGGCTGTCCGCCGGTCACAAGAAAGCCGCGACTTCATGCGGGGAAGGATTACGCCGCCCTTGCGGAGGCGCTCTTTTCCCGCTTCGGCATCTCCAAAAATAATGTTGTGATCGGCATTTCCCCGGGAGCCGCTTATGGTCCCGCCAAAAGGTGGTTTCCCGACCGGTTTGCCGCCGTCGCCGATTCCCTGATCGAGGAATGCCAGGCGCAGGCAATCATCTTCGGAAGCGGGGCGGACCAGCCGAGTGCCGCGGAGGTCCGGAAAAACAGCCGTAATACGCTGATCGACGTTGCGGGGCAGACAAATCTCCAAGAGGCGATAGCCCTTATTTCCCGCTGTGATATCTTTATCTCGAATGATTCCGGATTGATGCACGTTGCCGGGGCGCTTGGAATCCCGACGGTGGCCATCTTCGGTTCGACCAATCCCGCGACGACGGCGCCGGCCGGGGAAAAGAGCGTCGTCATTCACCACGACGTTTCGTGCAGCCCCTGCCTGAAGCCGGTCTGCCCGACCGATTTCCGGTGCATGAAGCTGATAACTCTCGAGGAGGTCCGCGAAACGGCGCGGAAGCTTCTTCAGGAAAATCCCCGCGCCGGGATCGGCGCGCCGAACCGGGAGAGCACCCATCAGGTTATGGGCAATTTTTGAACATTAAGCTGCGCTTTGTGAACATTAAGCTGCGCTTTGCGATAAGGGAACCGGAATAATGCAAAACGATGAAAAAAAACAGGCTGCGGTTTTTCTGGACCGCGACGGGACGATCAACGAAGAGGTTGGCTATCTTGACCGTCCGGAGAAGCTTTGCCTGATCCCCGGCGCGGCCCGGGCGATCCGTTTGATAAACGAAAGCGGCCTGAAGGCGATTGTCGTCACGAACCAGTCGGGGGTTGCCCGCGGTTTTTTTGACGAGGCGCTGGTCGCGGCGGTCCACGCAAGATTACAGGAATTTTTGCAGGCAGAAGGGGCGTGGATCGACCGCTTCTACTACTGCCCTCACCACCCGACGGAAGGACTGGGGGATTATCTGCGGGATTGCCCCTGCCGGAAGCCGGCGCCGGGGATGCTGCTGCGGGCGGCAGAGGAGCTTGCCCTTTCCCTGGATGATTCCTATATCACCGGCGACACGCTCAAGGACATCGAGGCGCAGCGGGGTCAGGGGGGTGCTGGTTCAGACAGGTTACGGCGGGGAATCCGCCGTGACACTCGCCGCTTCCGGCGGGGAAACAACCGGCGCTGCGATTTGCCATCCGGCACACATAGCGGCAAACCTTGAAGAGGCGGTCAGGTGGATAATTGCCGACCGGGGCGGGGCGAAACGGTGAATATCCTGATTGTCAAGTTAAGCGCGATCGGCGACGTCATCCACACGCTGCCTTCGCTTGCCGCGTTGCGACGCTTATGGCCGGACGCCGATATCACCTGGGTCGTCGAGGAGGCGGCCGCCGATATTCTCCATGATCACCCCGATCTGAACCGGGTGATTGTCTCCGGCCGGAAAAGGTGGCTCAGGGAGTTGCGGCAGGGAAAGGTCACGAAACCGCTTAAAGAAATGCGTGCGTTTCTTGCGGAGCTGCGCTCGCGAAAATACGATCTGGTGATTGATTTTCATGGGCTCTTCAAGAGCGCCGTGATCGTTCTTTTGAGCGGCGGGAAACGAAAACTGGGATACAGCAGTCTCCAGGAGGGGAGCGGGCTTTTCTACACCGAAAAGATACCGGAAGAGATGGGGAAACACGCCGTGGAGCGCTATCTCGATTTTGTGCGCTATCTCGCCCGCGGGGATAAGAAAACCTGCCTTGCCGGGATGCCGGAATTCGAAATCGCCATCGGCGAAAACGAAGAAAATAAGGTAAGCGAGCTGCTCTCTCGAAAAAGTTTCGAACTTTCCCCGCTCCGACAGGGGGACTCCGCCAACCGAATGCCAGCCAAGCCACAAACAGTTGAAACCCATGGTAAAAACGCTACTTTGCAACAGGCGCAGCCGCCTTTTATCGCCGTCAGTCCGGTCGCCTTCTGGGAAACAAAGCTCTGGGAAGACGGCAAATTCGCGTGTCTTGCCGATCGAATTCAGGAGGAGCTGGGAGTCGCGGTCGTTCTGACCGGGGGAGATGTGGAACCACTCGAAAAAATACGGAAGCTGATGAAAACGAAGGCGCTGAACCTCGGCGGCAAAACCTCGCTCCGGGAACTGGCGGCGCTGTACAAAAGGGCAAAAATCGTCGTCACAACCGATTCCGGCCCGATGCACATCGCCGCCGCGGTCGGAACGCCGGTCGTCGCCCTCTTCGGCCCGACCGATCCGGCCCGCACCGGTCCCTACGGCCCCGGTCATCGCGTCATCCGGGCGGGACTCCCCTGCAGCCCCTGCTTCAGGAAACAGTGCCCGCAGCCCCGCTGCATGACGGAGATCCCGGTCGAAGAGGTTTTTAGCGCGGTGCGCGAGAAGCTGATGCGAGAGGTGTAGGGGCGGGTTTGGACAGGGTTTATGAAGAGGGTTATAAAAGGAAACTTGGGAGGTAAAAATGGCAATCAGAAAGGAATTACTGGATATTCTGGCATGTCCCCAGTGCAAGGGGCCACTTAAGACAACTGCGGAGGAAGATGGCCTGATCTGCGAAAAATGCCAGCTGCTCTATGAGATCAAAGACGATATCCCGATCATGTTGATCGAAAAGGCAAAACCGTTCTCTTTCAGGTAGCCCCCCAACCTGATCGTTTCCGCTGGCTACGACCGCCAGATGACAGCCGGCCAATTTTGCCAGCCTTGCCGACAGCGGCTATTCATTGGAAATATATTGCATTTCTTGACGAACACCGTTACTATCGCACTATCTCCATGATTCGTTAATGACAGGCAGAAGGTTTCTTCCGTAAAGGGGCAGTGCAGAAAAGGGAGCTGGTTATCCGGCGCCTCTGCATTGAAGGCAAAGGAGAACAGGTATGGGAGATCTGCAGAAAATCTTCAATCCGCGGACAATTGTCGTGATCGGTGCGACCGACAAGGAGGGTTCGTTCGGGCGGGCCATTCTGGAAAACGTTCTTGCTCCCTCCAACCGCGCGGTTTATCCGGTCAACCCGCATCGCGAAACGGTGCTCGACCAAACCTGCTGGCCGGATATTGGTTCTGTGCCCCAGGAGGTTGATCTGGCGATAATCGCAACCCCTGCCGCAACCGTTCCCGGGGTAGTGGATGCCTGCGGTCGGGCCGGCGTGGGAGGGCTGATCATCATTTCGTCCGGTTTTCGGGAAACAGGCGCTGAGGGGGTCCGTCTCGAAGAGGAGATTATCCGAATCAACCAGGCATACAAAATGAGGATTGTCGGCCCCAATTGCCTGGGGATCATCAGGCCGGCGGTAAATCTCCGGGCTACCTTCCTCAAGGCGAACACGGAAAGCGGCGGCATCGCGTTTATCTCGGACGCGGGGAGTTTCGGCAGGACCCTTTTCGACTGGGGGATCAGTTCCCACATAGGATTCAGCGCGGTCGTTTCCCTTGGGTCAGCCATAGATGTAACATTCTGGGATGTGATCGATTTCCTTTTTGAAGACCCCAATACGAAGAGCATCATTCTCTACATGGAGGAGGTGCGGGGCGATGTTAAGCGTTTCGTCAGCGCTGCCCGCTGTTTTGCCCGCGTCAAACCTATTATCCTGCTCAAACCTCCGGGTTTAAAGGAAGGCAACTGCGAGGGGTTGACCCATACCGGCATGATGGCCGGTCAGGAAGAGGTTTTGGATGCGGTCTTCCGTCGTCTCGGCGTCGTGAGGGTCCGGGAGGCGCAGGATCTCTTTAACGCGGCAAGCATTCTCTGTTCCGGAAATCGTCCCCGGGGGCCGAGACTGGCAATCCTGACGAACGCCAGCGGCATCGGAATCATCGCCGCCAAACAGTTGCTCCGCTCCGGGGGAAAACTGGCTGAACTGTCAGAAAAAACAGTCCAGGCTCTGGACGGTGTTCTTCCGTCCTGGTGGAACAGGCAAAATCCCGTTCATCTGCTCCGCGACGCAGACGCCTCCCGCTATAAGGCGGCGGCGGAGATCGTTATCAAGGATCCGGATGTGGACGGTGTTTTGACGGTATATACGCCTCAGGATTTTACCGACTCGGAAGAGCTTGCGGAAGCGCTGCTTGCCCTTTCCGCAAAAACGGGCAAACCGCTGCTTACCGCCTGGATGGGAGGAAGCGAGGTCCAGCGCGGACGAGAGTTGATGCAAGAAAAGGGGATTCCATCCTACGAGTCGGCGGAGGCGGCCGTTCGCGCTTACATCTACATGAACCAGTACGAACGAAATCTGCAGATTCTCCATGAAACGCCGGCGGAGCTTCCTCTTGACGAGACGCCTCCGAAAAATCACCTCAAGGCAATTATCCGGCGCTCCGGTCGGGGAGATTCGTTGATTCTTACAGAGGACGAGTCCCAAAAGTTTCTCCGCAATTACGGCATCCCCGTTGTTGCCACCAGAACAGCGGGAACCATCGACCAGGCCGTAGATGCGGCTCGTGAAATAGGGTACCCGGTGGTCGTCAAGGTTGACTCGCCGGATATAATCCTCAGACAGGATGTCGGCGGGGTGGTAACGGCCATTGACGGCGAAACCGCCCTCCGGAGCGCTTTCCAGCGGATCATGGACGGGGTAAGCCATTTTGCCCCCAAGGCTCTGGTGCGAGGGGTGGTTGTCCAGAAAATGTTGGAGCATATAGATTACGAGCTGATTCTCGGGGCCAGAAAGGACACTCATTTCGGCGCCGTCATCCTCTTCGGACACGGCGGCATCGGCGTGGAGATGCTGCGGGATTTTTCCGTCGGTCTGCCGCCCCTGAACCAGACACTTGCCAGGCTGCTGATGGAGGAGACCGGCGTTTACCGGATGCTTCAGGGTTTTCGGGGGAAACAGCCGGCCGATTTACGCCAGATCCAACAGATACTGGTCGGTTTTTCCCGAATGATCGTCGATTTTCCCGAGATACTGGAGATGGATATAAACCCGCTGGCCGTCTGCCAGGGGAAGGCCGTGGCGCTGGACGCCCGGATCCTGCTGGACCGGGAGGTGTTGTCGTCCAAATTTCCGCCCTATGGTCACCTGGCCATTGCCCCGTATCCGACAAGACATATCACGCCGTGGCGTCTGAACGACGGCGCCGAGCTGATTCTACGTCCAATCCGCCCGGAGGATGAACCCCTTGAGCATGAGATGCTCTCTGCATGCTCGCCGGAGACCATCCGCTCCCGCTACTACCAGAACATCAAGCACATCAGCCATGCGATGCTGGTGCGCTCCTGTCATATAGACTACGACCGGGACATGACGATTGTGGCGGAGATGCGCTCCGAAAAAAAGAGGCGGCTTGTCGGCATCGGCAGTCTGACCGTTGACGTCAATAGTGGAACTGCGGGAGAGTTCGCGATTATCGTCCTCGACGAATTTCAGAAGCGGGGCCTGGCGTCAAAGCTTCTCGATGTGCTCATCGGCATTGCCGAGGAGAGAGGCTTGAAAGAATTCTATGGATTTCTTGAGCCGACGAATGGGCGGATGACTTACCTGTGCGAAAAGTTGGGCATGACCCGCAGCCGTTCCCCCGACGACCTTGTCCGGGTTACCCTCACCCTTGACGGGTAATTGCCGGTTCTGTGCCCATTCGCTTACTGCTCTCCAGGGAAAGCAGTTCGGCCATATTGTCGTAAAAGACAGCGGCTTTCTGCCTGGGGTCGAACCCGGCAGCATCGGTCAATTCGGTTATCCGGGCGATCTCGGCCTCGTGTATAAACCAGGGCCAATCCGTGCCGAAAACGATGTGTCTGGGCCCGAAGCGCTTCAGCAGGGCGACAAACTGCGCTCGCGTCAGGGTATGGGCCGCGTTGGATGTATCGAGCATAAGATTGTCACGGGGGGGCAAATCCGACCACAACTGGTCGAAGGGGGCGCTCAAGCCTCCCATGTGGGCGCCGATGAAGACCGTGTGCGGATAACGCCGGGCCAGCGCCGCGATTTGGGCGGGCTTTGTCGTGCAGGCCTGATCCGTTCCAAAGTAGTCATGGGCATGATAAAACGTGTCCAGCACGACAAAAAGGCGACTGGCGCCGCTGCGGTTATGGATGTCGATCAAATCGAAAAGGGCCAGGGCCGGAGGGCCGTCCAGCACAAAGCCCTGGGAAAAAGAGCACAGTTTGATTCCCCTGATGCCATGGCGGCAGAGCCTGGCGATTTCCTCCCGGTTATGGGGAAAGTCGGGATGAAGGGTGCCGGCCGTGTGCAAGAAATCGGCATCCTTTGTTTTTTCGATGAAGATCGTGTTGATTCGCTCCACATCCGCGGCCGAAGCCGTAGGCAGGGTCAGCCCGGCGACAACACCGGCCGCCTTCATGGAAGCGGCCAAAGACTGGAGATCCAGACGGGCATGCGCGCCTTCGGTTTGCAGGTTCAACAGGCCGACCATCTCCCTGCGGCGCGAGACGTTGTCAATGATTTTTGTGTTGAAAAGGTGAAGGTGGCTGTCAAAAACCATCATGGCCTTCGCTCTCCCCGATGTATAATGATTCGATCCGTTCCCCAGGCTTTGCCCTTGCCAAACGGCGTCGCGGGTCGCTGATTCGCTTGACAAGATACTGCGTTTTGACCGGGGGAGTATAGGCAGAAAGGTCGGGCATGTCAACGGGAGATTAACTTCTTCTGTATCTTCGTTGACAGCCGCGCTGTTTGGAAGTATATCCGGAATCGCTCCACTGTTAAACATGGAAATAAGGGGATGGATTGATGAAACTGGATGTTGTCGAGGAATTTATAAAACTTGCCTCCCTTAACAGCCCGTCCCGCCAAGAGGGGCAGGTGGCCGCCTATCTGCTCGGGCGGCTCCGGGAGATGGGGCTCTGTCCGGTGGTGGACGACTCGGCGCCGCTTTCCGGGAGCGACACGGGAAACATCGTTGTCCGCATTCCGGGCAATGCCGACGGGCCCGCGATTCTGCTGTGCGCCCACATGGATACGGTAGGCCCCACGGAAGGAATGACCCCTGTAGTCCGCGACGGGGTTATTTACTCGAACGGCGAGACGGTGCTTGGCGCGGACGACAAGGCGGGAATCGCCATCATCCTGACTGCCGTTTCCGAACTGCTGGAGGAGGGCGGGCCGCACGGGCCGCTCGAGCTGCTCTTTACCGTTCAGGAAGAGATCGGGCTCTTTGGCGCCAAATTTCTCCAGACTGAGCTGAAGGCCGATTTCGGCTACATCGCCGATGGCGACGGCCCGGTCGGCAATATCGTCACCAGCTCGCCCTCCAAGATCGATCTCGATTTTACAATCGCCGGAAAGGCCGCCCACGCGGCGCGTCCCGAGCTGGGGATAAACGCGATTTCCGTTGCCGCGGCGGCGGTAGCCCGCCTCCAAAGCGGCCGCATCGACGCCGATACCACCATGAATATCGGTCTCATAAGCGGGGGAAAGGCGAGGAACATCGTCCCCGAAAACGCCTCGGTCGCCATCGAGATTCGCGGTTTCAACGGCGAAAAACTGGAGGAGGAGGTGCAAAAGACGATCGCCGTGTTCAACGAGGAAGCGGCAGCGGTCGGGGCGGGGGTGAAAATACGACGCGAATTGAACTTTGAGACCTTCCATATCCCGGAGACGCACCCGGTGGTTGTAAACGCCGTGCGTGCCGCTGTGGCAGTGGGCATTGAGCCGCTGTTCCGGAAATCCGGCGGCGGGATGGACGCCAATGTCTTCAACGGTCGGGGCCTGCCCTGCATTGGCCTCGGATTCGGCGCCGAGAAAATGCACTCGCCGGAAGAATTCGTTCCCATTTCCCAGCTCCGCGACGGCGCGCGGTTTATAAAATCATTAATTATTAAATAGGGTATTAAATAGGGACAGAGCCCTATTAAAAAGGAGAAAAAAATGGCGGAGAGCATTCTCAAAAAGAGGATCGGCATAGAGGTGCAGGTTGATGAATTCCTGGACCTGGTCAGCGAGGCGGGATTGCTCTGTCAAAACGGGATGAACGCCTATTTCCGGGATGATATGCCCGCGTTTGCGGAGGCTCTGGAAACCATCAGGGAAACGGAGCACAAGGGGGATTCCCTGAGACGGTCCATCGAAGAGGATCTCTACCAAAAGACGCTTATTCCGGAATCGCGGGGAGACGTGATGCGCCTCCTTGAAGACATGGATGCCCTCCTGGACCGCTTTACCGGACTGCTCTGGCAGTTCGAGATAGAGCATCCCGAAATCAATGCCGATTTTCATGAATATTTCCGGGAACTGCTCCTCTACTCGGTGGAGGCGGTCGAAGCGATGGTGCGTTCCTGTCGCGCTTTTTTCAAGAATATCAACGAAGTATCCGATCACATCCACAAGGTTTCGTTCTGGGAAAAGGAGTCCGACCGGGTTTCCACGCGGCTGCAAAAGGATATCTTCGGGAGCGCCGGCCTTGATTTGTCCAGAAAGATTCACATCCGGTTTTTTGCCAAAATGGTGGACCGCATCGCCGATGACGCGGAGGATGTCGCCGATCGCCTGAACATCTACGTAATTAAACGCATGCTTTAATTAGGGACAGAGCCCTATTATTTCCTGAAAATAATAGGGCTCTGTCCCTAATTAAGGAGGAGCGGTGTTTGCCTTTTTCCTGAGCAGCGGTTTGTTTCTCGGCTGGTCGCTGGGGGCCAACGACGCGGCAAATGTCTTCGGTTCCGCGGTTGGCACGCGGATGATAAGCTTTCGCAGAGCGGCGCTCTATTGCGGCATCTTTGTCATTCTCGGGGCGGTTCTGAGCGGGGCCGGCGCCGCGCGCACCCTGAGCGACCTGGGTGGGGTAAACACGCTTGCCGGGGCGTTTGTCGTTTCGCTGGCGGCGGCCCTGACCGTTTACTGGCTCACTTCGCTGGGATATCCGGTTTCCACAACTCAGGCGATCGTCGGCGCGATTGTCGGCTGGGATTTGTTTTCCGGCAACAGCGTGGACTGGACCGCCCTCGAGAAGATTTCCCTGAGCTGGCTTTTAAGCCCCCTGCTTGCCGGAATCTGTTCCGCCCTGCTCTACAAGCTCATCGCCTTTATGATAAAACGGGCCAAAATCCACATGTTCAATCTGGATTCGCTGACCAGATCGGGCCTGCTCGCTGCGGGCATTGCCGGCGCCTACGCCCTCGGCGCGAACAACATCGCCAATGTGGTGGGGATATTCGTCCCCGTTTCCCCGCTTCCGGAGATCGCCTTCGGGGGCTGGTTCAAAATCACCGCCGCCGAGC
>Ga0208373_1000546_pt1 | contig 63514 bp, 67 predicted proteins | sample RifOxyC2_FD_184036 | JGI IMG/M metagenome (GOLD analysis project Ga0208373, IMG submission 184036) | Soil microbial communities from Rifle, Colorado - Rifle Oxygen_injection C2 (SPAdes) | ecosystem: Environmental > Terrestrial > Deep subsurface > Rock core/Sediment | place: Rifle, Colorado...
TTAATAAGTCGGTTCCCTTTGGGTAGGTCATTTTAATTAAACTTCCTAGGAGTAAAAATCATTTGCGTAAAACTGAGCAAATGGAACAGGTGTGCCAATTATCGAAAAAACAAGGTAAAAAGGCCCTTAATAACCCGTATAATTATTAACACGGGTCACAAAAGAATAAAATCCTTGATTTTTCAGTGCAAAAGTTATGGCTTAATTTGCTTGTTGCGGAATCGCTGTATGACATAAAACATGATTGACAAAACAGATATTCTGCTATAATATAGTAATCGCACAGAAAAACGATAGATTTTATTGAATAATTAAAGAGGGAGGATATAAAAGTGAGCAACAAAATTAGAACATTATTACTATGGGTGTTATTATTTGGGATGGCTATTTATTTTGCTGTCTATTTAGGAAATGTAAAGAAAGGTCCTGCTGCTATAAGCTACAGTGATTTTATTGCCTTGGCAAAAGAAGGAAAGATTGATACAGTCACCGTGATGGAGGACCAGAAAAGGATTGACGGTACCTATGTCCTTCCTGCAGGTTCGCTCAAGGACGCCAAACACGAAGCATTTTTTACTTTTATAGGTTCTGATCCCGAAATGTGGAAATTCCTCCGCGAGAAAAATGTTAACGTAACGGTGAAAGCTCCGGAGCAGGTGCCTCTCTGGCTTTCCATACTTGTTAATGTTGGTCCGTTTTTGATTCTTGGTATAATTATTTTTGTGGTTTGGAAACAGATGCAGGGGGCCGGAAATTCCGCTTTCAATTTTGCAAAGAGCAGAGCGAAACTTTTCTCTTCCAATCAGACGAAAGTTACCTTTGAGGATGTGGCAGGAGTGGAAGAGGCCAAGGAAGAATTAAAAGAAGTTATAGATTTTCTTAAAGAACCGACAAAATTTCAAAAACTCGGAGGAAAAATTCCGAAGGGTGTACTTCTTATCGGTTCTCCGGGAACAGGAAAAACTCTTTTAGCCAGAGCGGTTGCGGGAGAAGCCGGTGTTCCGTTTTTCTCTCTTTCCGGTTCTGATTTTGTAGAAATGTTTGTAGGTGTCGGCGCGGCCAGAGTGAGAGATTTATTTGAGCAGGGAAAAAAGAATGCGCCCTGTATTATTTTTATTGATGAGCTGGATGCCGTAGGGCGACGCAGGGGGTCCGGACTGGGCGGCAGTCATGATGAAAGAGAACAGACCTTAAATGCGCTTTTGGTCGAGATGGACGGCTTTGAAACTAATACCGGTCTTATTGTTATTTCGGCAACCAACAGAGTTGATGTTCTGGATCCTGCGCTTCTTCGTCCCGGCAGGTTTGACAGGCGGGTGGTAGTTGCGCTTCCTGACTATAAGGGCAGGGAAGCCATTATGAAGATACATACAAAAAAAGTACCCCTTGATAAAAATGTAGACCTTTCAATTATTGCACGCGGTACTCCGGGTTTCACCGGCGCGGATCTTGCTAACCTTATTAATGAAGCGGCGCTCTTAGCGGCAAGAAACAATAAAAAAGAAATATCTCTTAAAGAGCTTGAGGATGCAAAAGACAAGATCTATATGGGTGTTGAAAGAAAGAGTCTCATTATAAGTGACAAAGAAAAAAGAATGACAGCTTTTCATGAAGCGGGTCATGCCTTAATAGCTAATTTAATACCCGGGACTGATCCCCTTCATAAGGTAACAATAATTCCAAGAGGTGTTGCGCTCGGTGTTACCTGGAGGCTTCCTACCGAAGACAGACACGGACGGGGCAAAAAGGAATTTATTACGGATATTATGATCTCTCTTGGCGGGCGTATAGCGGAAGAGCTTTTTATGGAAGACGTTTCCACCGGAGCAAGCGCTGATTTTCAGCATGTTACAGACGTGGCACACAAAATGGTTACCTTTTATGGCATGAGCGAAAAACTGGGAACCAGGACCTATGGAAGACCGGATAGAGAAGTATTTCTTGGCGGAAGTTACATGCAGGAAAAGGATTATTCGGAAGATACCTCAAAAAAGATAGATGAAGAAGTAAGATGTATCATTGAAGAGTGCTACATTAAGGCGAAAAAACTGCTTACTAAACATAAGGCTAAGCTTGAAAAAATAGCATTGGCGCTGCTTGAAAGGGAATCCCTTGACGGTGCAGAGGTGGAAGAAATTATTACCGGTAAAAAAAGAACACCGCCGGTACCTCCTGTTCCGCCGGTTTCCGGAAGCACGCTTGAGGCTAAAACCGAAGAGAAAAAAGAAATAGTTAAGCAGCCGGAACTTAAAACTTCTCCGGCGCCGAACACGGATGCGGGGAAAGCATGAATAAAACAAAGATAGAAAAAGCAGTCAGAGATGTTCTGGTTGCTATCGGTGAAGATCCGAACAGGGAAGGACTGAAGGAAACTCCCGAACGTGTTGCCAGAATGTATGAGGAAATATTTAAAGGTGTCGGCATGGATCCGACTAAGGAATTAAAAGTTCTCTTTACGGAAGAACATGATGAGATGGTTCTGCTCAAGGATATTCCTTTCTACTCCATGTGTGAGCATCACCTGCTTCCTTTTATAGGCAAAGCCCATGTCGCTTATATTCCTGTTAACAATAAAGTACTCGGACTTTCAAAAATTGCGCGTCTTGTGGATACTGTCTCCAAGCGCCCGCAATTACAGGAGCGCTTGACCAGTCAGATCGCCGATACTTTGACGAAGACTATAAAACCCAAAGGTGTTCTGGTGGTGGTGGAAGCTGAGCATCTTTGCATGACTATGAGAGGAATAAAAAAACCCGGTTCAAAAATGGTGACTTCGGCGGTAAGAGGGCTTTTTAGAAAGAGCCAGGCAACCAGAAGCGAAGCGCTGGCCTTAATACACGGTTCATGACAAAAAAGCAGTTTACATGCGGAAATTTTTCTTTTGACCTTTCAAAAAAATCCCTTATCATGGGCATTTTAAATGTTACTCCGGATTCTTTTTCTGACGGCGGAGTGTTTTTTGATGAAGCCAAAGCAGTCGCGCGCGCAGTTCAAATGGCGGAAGAAGGCGCGGATATCATAGATATCGGAGGAGAATCTACAAGGCCCGGGGCTGCAAAAGTAGATGCAAAAGAAGAAATAAAAAGAATTCTTCCCGTAATTAAAAAAATAGTTAAAAAAGTCAAGATCCCGGTTTCAGTTGATACTTATAAATGTGAAGTGGCTGAAGCTGCTTTAGGTGAAGGTGCGGCAATAATAAACGATATCAGCGGTCTTAGATTTTCTCCGGTAATAGCGGGGTTAACGGCAAAAGCAAAAGCCGGATTAATTCTGATGCATATGAAAGGAACTCCTTCAAACATGCAGGAGGATCCAAAATACAATAACGTTGTAAGCGAAATAAAAAGTTATCTTAAAGAAAGTATAAAAATTGCGCTTAAAGCCGGGAATAAAAAAGAAAGTATAATTATTGATCCCGGTATCGGCTTTGGAAAAACTCTGGAACACAATTTAATAATATTGAAAAACCTCCGTGAGTTTGTTAAACTGGGCTACCCGGTAATGGTAGGGATTTCAAGAAAGTCTTTTATAGGAAAAATATTAAAAACGGAAAGTAATATGCGCCTTGAAGGTTCGCTTGCAGCCGCAGTGCTCGCCGTAAAAGAAGGTGCTTCAATTATCCGTGCGCATGATATAAAAGAAACCGTAAGAGCGCTAAAGGTCGCCGAAGCTATATTAAACACTAAAGCGAAGTAGAAATAAAAAATAGAAAGCTATAAAAGGGTGTAAGGTAAGAATAAACGTTGGTTTATCAGCGGAATCAGATGCCTTGCAATCAGTGTCCACCTGCGGTGAGATCTCGTCTCGCCCTAGGCGGACGGAGAATCCGGTAGTTTTGCAATCTCATCAAAAGATCCGCCAATGATATAAGGCGGATCATCGAGAGATCCGCCTAAGATAATTGGCGGAGGTGGAATAGTTTTTCAAAAGGATGTAAATGGAACAGTTTTTCATAACAATACTAAGTCCTTTTAAGGCAATGGTATTTAAGGATATTTTTCAGATATTCATCCTTTATATTGTCTTTTATTACCTTTTAATACTGCTTAAAGAAACAAGAACCATGCAGATGCTTAAAGGTCTGGGACTCCTTCTCGGAGTATCTCTTCTTGCCAGTATATTTCAGTGGCATACTATCAACTATTTTCTTAAAAATATATGGCCTATCTGGATCATTGCTTTTACGATATTGTTCCAACCGGAATTACGCCAGATACTTGTGGATATAGGTAACCGGAGGATAAAATTTAAGACTATCTTTAAGACTGAAGATGCGGTTTATGACGAAATAGTAAGCACAGTAAAACAGATGTTAAGAAAACGTACGGGCTGCCTTGTTGTAATAGAAAGAAACACCGGATTAAAAGAATTTATTGAGACCGGGAGCAGAATCAACTCTGATATTAACGCGGCTCTTTTAATGACTATTTTCACGCCCAAAACTCCCCTGCATGACGGAGCGGTGATAATTAATCAAGGCAGGATAATCGCTGCCGGATGTATACTTCCGCTTACACAAAAAACTGATATAGATATCGAACTCGGTACCAGACACCGCGCGGCGCTCGGGATTACCGAAGAGACGGATGCGGTCGCAATTGTTGTTTCCGAGGATCTCAGGAACGTTTCCTTGAGTGTCAACGGAAAGATTACACCGGTAGAACCTGATAATTTGAAGGAGATGCTCAAGCTTTATGCCTCTAAAACGAATTGAATCAGAAAAAATAATACAGATGCTTAAGGATTCTTTCAGCAAGAATCAGAGATATAAAATTATTGCTCTTATTATAGCAATTGCCGCTTGGGTATATGTGTCCATCGACGAAAATGTTACCGTTAAAATGGATGTTCCGTTTAAAGTTGATTATTCCAATGATACCGGTCTGGTGGCAATAGGTGATATTCCTAAAGATGTCACGGTAACCCTGTGGGGTCCGATAGATATAGTCAGGGCCCTGGGTCCTTCCCAGGTAAAAGCAACTCTTGAAATAGGAACACCGGTGAAAGGTGATATGAAGTTCGAACTCACCCCGCGGAATGTTTACGTTCCTGCAGACAATGTTAAAGTGCTAAAGATAGACCCGTCTAAAATCAAACTAAATTTTCAGAAATACACTGAGAAAAAATAAATGGCAAAACTTAATGTTAATATCGATCATGTCGCGACCCTGCGGCAGCAGCGGCTGGGGAAAGAACCGTCAACTGTAAAAGCTGCAAAAGTTGTAGAAGCCTCCGGTGCTGACGGGATTACAATCCACCTCAGAGAAGACAGAAGACACATTCAGGACTTTGACGTTTATGCCATAAAAAAAATAGTAAAGACAAAGTTAAACCTGGAGATGGCAGCATCAAAAGAAATTGTTAAGGTTGCTTTAAAAGTACGGCCGGACTGGGTAACGCTGGTTCCGGAAAAAAGGCAGGAGCTGACAACGGAAGGCGGTCTTGATGTTTTTGGACAAAAGAACAGATTAAAGAAAATAGTAAAGGAATTCCACAAAAAGAAAATACTCGTAAGTATGTTCGTCGATCCCGATATTAAACAGGTAAAAGCCTCAAAAGACACCGGCGCTGATTTTATAGAGATCCACACCGGTACTTATGCTGATGTTAAGAACAAAAAAGCAGAATATAAAGAGTTCTTAAAAATAAAAGAAGCCGCTATTCTGGCAAAGCTTCTGGGCCTTCGGATAAACGCCGGTCACGGGTTGAATTACAAAAACGTAACGCGCCTGAGAAAACTAGACATTATAGAAGAGTTTTCAATAGGGCATAGTATCATTTCAGAGTCAATATTTTCAGGATTAAGCAAGGCCGTTAAAGGTATGATTAGGTTGGTTAAGTAGGCGAGAGTTTATGACGTTATGCCAAAGAAAACCCCGAGCGTGAGCTCGTGGGATGAATTTGGCATGAATAATTAAAAATCTCCTATCGTCGAAACTCCGTGCGTAAGCTCGGAGAGGTTCATAAGGTTTGTAAAGTTTGTAAGGTTAATAAAGTAAAAGCAAAAGGGTGAAAAAGAAAGAAAAAAATGTTAAATAATTTTAAAATATTTATATTATTACTTGTTATTTTTAAATTGATAAAAGATTATAGTTCCTATGAAAACAACTTTATAAACCTTAAAAACCTTATAAACTTTATTAACAAGTTTTACTGGAGTAAAACGTGAGAAAATCAGGTCAAGCTATGGTGGAATATGTGTTAATTATTGCGTTGCTTCTTGTCACCTTAACCGGTGTTTTCTCCGTATTCTCAAAAACACTGCATTCTCATTGGACTGTGTATTCAAAAGTAATAGCAAATCCTCTGCCGTGAAAACAGAAACACATATAGTTGATTCATCGAGCCTGCTAATTGCGCCTGATTAAATCAGGCAACTACATTTGGAATATGGCATCTACAAAAAATTACCAAGTTGAGGAATTTCTGTGGTGGACTTGACATAATTGTATATAGATGCTATACTTATGTGTAGGAGGTAATACAAATGGCTTTAACAAAAACTCATAAATCAAATTTCATTATTTTCAGACCTGACAATCCTCTGGAAGAAAAGCTGAAAGAGATTGTTAAAATAACTGATCGTTCAAAATCCTACATCATAAAGAAAGCGCTCGAACTTTATCTGGATGATTTCATTGACTATCAAATAGCCCTTGACCGGCTTAATGATCCTGGCGACAAAATACTTTCAAATGAAGAATTTTGGAAAAAAACAAAAAAACATGCCTAAAATATTCTGGAAAAACAGTGTTTTAAGAGACATTAAAAACATAGACACCAAAATGCAGAACAGTATCAGAAAAATCGTTGAAAATGAAATTGCTTCAAATCCAAATAAAGGTAAACCGTTAAAAGGGTTTTTCAATAAATGCTACAGTTATAGAATAGGAAACTACAGAATTATTTATACGGCCGTCCATGATGGTATACTTATTTTGCGGGTAGGTCATAGAAAAGATGTCTACAGGGAATAAGTATTTAATGCTTTATGATGTTATGCCAAAGAAAACCCCGCGAGCTAACTCCGTGGATGCCCGCCCTTAAACTCGGCGGATTTTTGTCTGCCTCGTGCCGAAATGCGGCATGAATAATATGCAAAGCTTTTCCCGATAGGAAATATATCATAAAGCGGGATAAAATTGAATTCCACTTGCCGAAACTTAGGACAGCCTGTCCGCGGAGTTTTATAATATTCAGACGTAATAAAATTCAGTATAAAAGAAATAATTATTTTTGGCAGGTTGAAAGATAAAACAGCTGTACCGGTATTAATAAGTAATTTAAAGGATAAGGATATTGAAATCCGCAAAGCAGCCATAAACGCGATGGGAGATTTTGGAAATAAAACCTATACGGTACTTTTAACAGAATATTTGAATGATAAAGATCCTGCCTTAAGAAGCGCCGCTCAAAACGCCTTGAATAAACTGAAAGAATAGATTGTCTGTCAAAGTATAATTGACATGCATTGTCTTGTAAAATAGAGTAGTTTACTATATAATAATAAAAATCTCCAAAGAAAACGAAAGGAGATCCTATTAATAACCTGACTGTACTATGTTGGCAGACAAAGCCATAAAAGAAATTGCAGCTGCCGGCATGATACCTGTTGTTACATCCGAAGGGCATCTGTGTCTTAATTATAAGACAGCGGATAATAAATATTCTTAAAACAAAAAAGGCGATTACTCGGTTTAAGGAGTAACAATGCAAAGTGAAATGAAATCCGCCTCGGGAGGACGAAATGAAACAACGTCCGTCTCAGGCGTAGAAGAAAAAGATAGGGAAATATGGGTGGAGGAGAACAGGCTTTATCTGGGTGAAGATAATATACTCTATATATCCAGGGTTGGCGATATTGATGAGAAGCTGGCAATTTTGTTCAGAGAAAAAGTCCTTAAGCTTATTGACAGACAGGAATGTAAAATAAACTTTATAGTAGACCTTGCCATGGCAGGGAAGGAAGCGTCTGAAGCAAGAAAAATATTTAAAGAAATAAGTGAAAATAACAAAGTTGAGAAAATTTCAATGATTGGACTTCATCCGGTTGCTAGAGTGCTTGCGTCATTTATTATGGGAATTTCTAGAAATAAGAACATGCGTATTTTTAAGACAAAAGAAGAAGCCCTGGCCTGGCTTAAGGAGTAACGATGCTGAGTGAAACGAAGCCGCCCCTCGGGAGGACAAAATTAAAAGAAGTCAGTCTCAGGCGTAGAAGAAATAGACAGGGAAGCTTTTCTTGAACTGGTAAATAGAGCCGAAGGGAATGTGAAAGCTCTTATAGATCTTAATAAAACAGCAAAGCAGTCATTAGGAGCAAGGAAGGAATGGCAGGAGCTTATAGATCATGAAAAAGTTGAGAAACTTGATTTTTTGGAATGCATCGGGTTGCGAGAATACTTGCCTCATACAGTATAGGGCTTGCAAAAAAGAAAGATGTTCGGTTTTTCAATAAAAGGGAAGACGCAATTACATGGCTTAAAAAGTGAAGGGAAGAAAATGCAATTGAAGCGGGTTAAGGGATAAAGAATGAAAATGGAATTCTTAAATAAAAAGGAAAAAAACAGCGAAATAACCGTAGGAGAGAACAGGTTGTATCTTGGACAGGATAATATTCTTTATATCAATATTGCCGAAAATACTGCTATGGTCATTAAAGAAGCTTGTGTCATTCTTGAGAAAAAAATAAAGGAAAAAGCTGATGTCTTAGTGGATATTAACAAATCGGATAAGACATCGCTTGAAGCAAAAAAATATTCAGAGAATTGATTGAAAGAAAGAAAGTTAACAAGGCTGCTTTAATAGGATTACACCCGGTAGCGAGGGTTTTAGCTTCCTTCTTTATTGGATTCGCGAAAAACAGAAGAACACGGTTTTTTAAATCAAAAGAAGAAGCTCTTTTGTGGTTTAAGGAGGAGTGAAAATGCGAAGCGAAGCGGATTCCGCTTCAGGCGGAGAGGAAAATTCAAATGAAAGTCGTATAAACAGGATTATAGAGTATATAATAAAAGTAGCAGGCGGTGATTATTCCGTCCAGCTGGAGGTTTCAGACAAAAATGATGAAATAGATTCATTAGCGGTGGGATTCAATATGATGGCGGAAGACATAAAAAATAATGTTGAAAATATTAAGAAAGATATGGATATTCAGGGTGTTTTGAACAATATATTAAGTCTACAGATAAAAGATAACTCTATTGAATATATCTTGGAATATTCGCTGAAACAGATTCTTTCCATTGCATGGCTTTCTTTAGAGTCGAAAGGTGCTGTATTCCTTGTAGAAAATGAAAATGATACTCTGGTTATGAAGGTTCAAAACGGATTTTCTTCCTCTATTCAAGACATCTGCGCAGAAGTTAAATTTGGACAATGCTTTTGCGGGCGCGCGGCCTTGACCGGTGAAGTACAATTCGCGGATTGTATTGATGAAAGACATGATGTTAAATATGAAGGCATGAATAATCATGGGCATTATTGCATCCCAATTGTTTCATCCGGAAGAGTTTTAGGAGTAATTAATACATATCTGAAAATCGGTCATAAGCTGGGTGAAAAAGAAGAGCAGTTTCTTAAAGCTGTGGCTGATATCCTGGCAAAAATTATTGAGAATAAAAACATTGAAAAAGAAAAGGAAAAGCTTCAGGAAAAACTTTTTCAATCAGAGAAAATGTCTGCTATCGGAAAGTTGGCGAGCGGTGTGGCTCATGAGATTAATAATCCTTTGACCGTCATTCTGGGCTATTCCCAGATAGTACTGAAAAGATTAAAAGAGGATAATGAGTTTTACAAGCCCTTGAAAATGATTGAAAAAGAAACAGTGAGGTCTAAAATCCTGGTGGAACAGCTCCTGCAGTTTTCTAGAATGCAAAAAGTGGTTTTTATTCCGTTTGATCTTAACAAAGCCGTGGAAGAAATAATTCAGATAGTCATCAGCAAGTGCAAGGTTTCAAATATTGAGCTGATTCCAGAATTGGATGCAGGGGTCGGGTTAATCTCAGGAAGCAAAAACCAGATCCAGCAGGTAATAACAAATCTCTGTAATAATGCCATAGATGCCTCGAATGAGGGTGGTAAGGTATGGGTAAGGACAAAACATTTCAAGGATTTTGCCCTGCTTGAGGTGGAGGATAAAGGGTCGGGTATTTCGGAAGAAATAAAAAAACAAGTATTTGAACCTTTTTTTACAACGAAAGAGGTCGGGAAAGGCACAGGATTGGGATTAAGTCTGTCGTTTGAAATAATAAAAAAGCACGGTTTTGAGATAACTTTAGAAAGCGAAAAGAATAAAGGTTCGAAGTTCATGGTAAAAATACCTTACAGTTCTTTAAAAAATATCTGCTAATTTTCATTTGACAATTCTTTCCATATTTACTATAATAATTTAAAATAATTTCACGGGGGTGAGATAATATGAATAATCTTATTATCGAAGAAACCATTGAAAGAAAAATATTGCTTTTTAGAGGGCAAAAAGTAATGCTGAGTTATGACTTAGCCGAACTATATTGCGTGGAGCATAAGCGAAAGAAACTCTGAACGGTTTCCGCAAGACTTCATGTTTCAGTTAACCCGGGAAGAATATGACGTTTTGCGGTCGCAATTTGCGACCGCAAATGATAAAACAAAAATAAGATATGCCCCGTATGCTTTTACAGAACAAGGAATAGCGATGCTTTCGAGCGTCTTGAATAGCGACAGGGCGAGATTAGAGTTAACATTGAAATAATGCGCGTCTTTGTCGCTTATAGGAATCACCTTTTGGCAAATAAAGACATTGCATCTAAGTTCAAAGAAATAGAAGAAGATCTTGGAAAACATGATAAAGCAATAACCAAGCTTTTATGTGATATGTTCCTTTTAATGTATCCGGAGAAGAAAGATAACAAAAAGATAGGGTTCAGAAAAGAGTGAAAATGCCTCAATTTCAGCGAGACAGATGTCTCTAATTCATTCACGGGGGTGAAAAGTATGAAAAAAATCAACAGAAGTAAAGGTCAGACAATCGCGGAGTATGCTTTGATAATTGGGCTTGTTGCGGTTATCATAATGGGGGCGATGAAAATATTTGGTGGTTCGGTTGCAGCCGGCTTTGCTAAGATTGGAGCCATGATAGCGGGAGCGTTTTAAAAGAAATAGCAGTTTGTAAAGTCTATAAGGTTTGTAAAGTTTTTAAAGTCAAATCGTTGAAGTTTGATTATGTTTTGCATTGTCAAAGACGGTTGACAAAAGCCTGTAGAATAAGATAAAGATTCCTTTGAAAAAACCTTACAAACTTTATGAACTTTAAAAACACTATTAACCGTTTTACTGGAGTAAAACGCGGCCAGGTACTTGTTGAATTTGCATTGATAATTCCAATATTTATATTGGTGTTTCTTTGTATTGTGCAAACGGCTATGATATTTAATGCACAGTATACTGCAAACTACGCTTCTTTTTGCGGGGCCAGGGCGGCTATCGTGCATGCGAAAATTCCTGATAAACCGGATGTATATGCTAACCTGGCTGCCAGGTTTGTTTTAAATGCCGGATCATTAAACCCGTTGAAGCAAATTGCTTTGGTCAAGGGGGAGTATATGCTTTTTGAATACCGGGTTACGGTAACCATACTGGTAAGAAATTACATACCTGGATACAATCTCATCGTTCCGGTTTTTCCCGTGAAAGGGTCAACAAGGTTGCCTATAGAATGAAAAAAACAAAAGGACAAACAGCTGTACTTCTGATTATTATTTTGCCCATTATTATTCTTATTCTTGCCTATACGCTTTCTCACGGGAAATTGATTTACCGTCGGATGAAGCTTCAAAATGCCACGGACGGTGCGGCCTATACCTCCGCCCTTTGGCAGGCGCGGGGGCTGAATATTGTTTCTGATCTTAACTGGTGTTTGGTAGCCGCTTTCACCGCAGAATCCGCGAGTTTAAAGTTTACGTACCCGGTCACAAAATCGGTTGCTCTTTCCCAGGATATGGTAAACAGGACTTTTCCGGGAACTGGGGCATATGCCGGCTACAGTAATTTTAAGAGTAATTTTTCAAATGGAACGGCTGTTAAGCTGGATTTAAAAGGAATGTTTTCTCTAAAGGTAAAAAGAATCGGTCCCTTTAAAGACCTTCAATATATGGTTAAGGATACTACAAAAGGCTGGGTTGATCAAAAAAACCGGGGCCCTTATTCTCTTGTCAACGGACTCGGATATCCTGAGCCGGGCTTTATCGGGATAGGTGCTTTTGGTTTTGGAATTCCTTTTATGAATGCGTTTGCACAAGCCATGCCGGACAAAGAAGATACGGATTTAAGAAAACTTTTAAATGATATGGATGTGAGTCTGGTTACCGGAGACCTCTGGGATCCGTCGTACGCGCCGAGACTCATACCTGTATCTCTTGGCGGTCCTATTCTTTCAAAAGGAGTAATGCATTGAAAAGAAGAAAAAGTAAAGGCGCGGCGCTGGTGGAGTTCATGCTGGTTGTTCCGGTCATAATTCTCCTGTGGACCGGGTTGTATAAATTAAACTCATTATATGTCATTAAACAAAAATTAGCAGTATCGGCGCGGTGCGGGTCGTGGCTGGACAGAGACGGTGTATCCGGAAGTTTACTTGAGCCAAGAATGATGGAAGACCTCTCTACGTGCAAATTGATTAAACTTCAAAACTGTACGATTGTAGGCTTAACAAAAGCCATAAAGCCGATATACCGTGATAAAGCAAGTGAACTTACGGTCCGATATCTCGCGGACAATGTGCCGGCTCCGGCTCCGCTATTTTTGGAAGAAAAATTCTCTCTCGGGCATAACTCCTGGATAGTCGGACCAAAGCGGAATAAAAATCTGGATATTTTAAAGGATAAAACCAAACCAAAATGGCAAGATATCTTTTTTTAATACTGGTGTTAACCGGAAATTTGTTTTCTAAGGTTTATGAAGATTTAGACAGGGGAGCTTTGCAAAATGTTACTTCCCTGGAACTTCGTATTAACGGTGCCGTTGGGTCGGGGAAAGTGTTTTATTCAAAGTTTGATCTTAATACGGCAAAAGATGCTTTCAGGTCGTTCATGCGGGGAAAAGGTTTTTCTGAAACAGGGGACTGTGGAAATATTGCAAGTTATCAAAACGGGGAAATGAAAATAAAGGCAATATTTTCCCCCGGTGAAAAAGGTACGGCGATAATTGCCCTGGAAACCAAAGGTGAGGAGAAAAGAACAGAAGACGGCGATGTTCCCGGAGCAGACCTTGTTGACATTCCCCGTCCAAAAAACAGCAAAAGAGAGCTCTGCCTCGAACGTCTCTCCGGAAAAGAAAGATCCACGACTATAATATACGAAATAAAAGAATCCCCCTCCTCCTGTGCTAATTATTATCAAAATCTAATGGAAAATTACGGCTGGTCCTCTATTCTTTCCGAAAAAAGCAAGGAAGGCACTCTGCTTGCTTTTGAAGCCACCAACAAATGGTGCAACATTTTTATCGGCAATGAGAGAGTTATAATGTCGCACTATTCACGATAAGGCGAGCATATTGACGATTTACGATTGACAATTTACAATTTAATGTTGGCGGATAGAAGACTCCGCCTTCCTAAAGAGTTATTGTAAAAATATTAAAATACTAGAGGGGCTTTTACCGCTTACCATAGATTGTCAGTCGTCAATCGTAAATTGTAAATAGCTGTATTCTCATCATCCTTATTGATTAAAAAGCCCCTTTCTGGTATATAAGTAATATATGAAACTTGGCATTGTTGGTTTACCCAATGTAGGAAAGTCCACGCTTTTTAATGCCCTGACTAAACTTGCGGCGGAGGTGGCTAATTTTCCGTTCACAACAATTAATCCTAATGTCGGGATTGTTACTGTTTTTGATGAGAGGTTGGAAAAGCTCTCAAAGATAATTCCTCATGAAAAGCTGACTTTTACTACCGTTGAGTTTGTTGACATTGCGGGACTGGTTAAAGGTGCTTCCAAGGGGGAAGGGCTTGGCAATCAGTTTTTATCCCACATTCGTGAAGTTGATGGAATACTCCACGTGGTCAGATGTTTTGAGGATGAAAATGTCGTGCATGTTTCCGGTAGCGTTGACCCGGTCAGGGATGCGGAGATAATAAATACCGAACTTCTCCTCGCTGATCTTGAGCATGTAGAAAAAGGTTTTCAAAAAATACAAAAGCTTTTAAAAACCAATAACAAAAAAGTATTTCAAGAACAGGATATGCTAAGGAAGATTAAAGAAAATCTTAACAAGGGAGTTCCGGTCCGCTTAATTAAATTTGAAGAGCACGAAGCGGAGTTCATGACGCAGTACTTTTTCCTGACAAGCAAGCCGATGTTATATCTGGCAAATGTAAGCGAGAATAAATCCCCTGCGGTTACAAAGTTGAAGGAAAAAGCCAAAGAAGAAAACGCCGAAGTGGTGGAAATAATGAGCAAGCTGGAGCTTGAAATGTGTTCTTTGACCGAAGAAGAATGCAAAGAGTTCGGAAAAGAGTACGGTATTGACGAAGCCGGTTTGAAGCGTCTTGTTAAAGCCGCGCATTCGCTTCTTGGCCTTATAACATTCTTTACTGTAAAAGAACCCGAAATCAGATCCTGGTCCATCTCCGCAAATACTAAAGCCCCGAAAGCCGCCGGAAAGATACACTCCGATATGGAAAGGGGTTTTATAAGCGCTGAAGTAATTAACACAGAAGAACTTTTAAAGATAGGTTCCTGGTCAGAAGCCCGCGCCAAAGGTGCCCTTGCCCTGCAAGGAAAAGAGTACACCGTAAAAGACGGCGACGTGATACAATTTCGTTTCGGGCTTTAGTTTTTTCCCAGCACCAAGCACCCAGGACCTGAAACCTGCCTCTTTAAAACCCAAGCATAATCCAACAGTTTTCTGAGTGTTTTCGGGCTAAATTATGTTGAGTTTCCCCATTTTTTCGAGTATAACTCACAAAAAGCATGCAAACTAAGGCAAAACGGATTTTTTGCACGTGGAGTTTTCCTGTTTTCTGTGACTTGTGAGCAGCGTACAGAAATTTAAAGAAATGTTCGGAAAAAGGCTGAATTGTTCGAGCAAAGCGAGTTATTCGGCCGCCGAACATGGAGATAAATTTCCTCCAGTTGCGAATCGGAACAGAAAACGGGGAAACTTCACTAAATTATGTATTGCAATATTTTCTATTTTTGCTATAATACTACTTCGCAATAGTCCAAAGCTGCGAGTATCTACGCGGTCAGGACTGGGTTGTTTGCGGAAAAATATGAAACATTCTGTATCGGAGCGAATACGCCGCTTTTGATGCGCCGGCAATACCCGGTTAACGCGGTCCCAGCCTTCTGAAACCGCAGAAAGCCAAAGATGGGTATTTGCTATTTAATTATTTAATTCTATGTAAGGAGGATTTTACTTTGATAGTTTATGAAACGACATTTGTTGTAGACGGTAAGACCCCGGAAGCGGAAGTGGAAAAGCTCACGGCGAAGTTCACCCAGATTATCACCACGGCAAAGGGTGAGATAGTAAAGATAGAAAAGCTGGGAAAGAGAGAGCTTTCTTATATGATAGGTAATTCCAAAGACGGTTACTATGTATATATCGAAGCAAAGATGGACGGGGAAATAGTAAAAGAGGTTGAAAGAAATTACAGGATCAGTGACGCGGTTTTAAGATACCTCACTATTAAAAAGGTGATACATAAACCGATAAAGAAGAAAAAGAAAAAAGTAGTTGCGGCTGCGTCCACTGCTCCTGCAGTGCCTTCTGTGCCCGCAGCAAAATAAAAGTATTTTCTCAAAGTATAGGAAAAAACAAAAGAGGTTAGGCAAGAATTGTTAAAGTTTGAATCAGTGTCCACCTGCGGTGATATCTAGTCCGCTACAATGCTGAGCGAGACCACGCCAATAGGCGGGCCAAGGGCGGAGAATCCAAAATCTGTGGAATCTTTTTAAGGGGGATATAATGGCCAGTTTAAATAAAGTAATGTTGATAGGCAATCTCACCAGAGATCCGGAGTTGAAATATATTCCGAGCGGGTCCGCGGTTGGTACTTTAAATATTGCTGTAAACAGGAAGTACAAAGCCCAGGACGGGTCGCTAAAAGATGATGTTTGTTTTGTCCGGGTGACAGTATGGGGAAAGCCTGCGGAAAATTGTAATGAGTATTTAAGTAAAGGCAGCCCGGTTTATATTGAAGGAAGACTTCAATTTAAAAGCTGGGAGAAGGATGGACAGAAGAGATCATCTCTGGATGTTGTAGCAGAACGCGTCCAATTTTTAGGCGGAAAGAAAGGGGCGGCTACAGGCGGGGATTCAGAAGCTATTCCTGAAGAACCTATTGAAGGCGCAGCCGGCGGCGGATCGGAAGAAGACAAGCCCCCGTTTTGACAGTCTGTTGAAAATTTAGAATAAAGGACATCTGACAGACTGTCACCTCGTCATTTGCTCTCAAATGACGGGTAACAGCAAAATACAACGCAGTTGTAACAAAATACTAAAAATCTAAAATGGATCCCCGACTAAAGCTTCGGGGACGGCGTGCTAGAGGAATAAATCTTGCGCCGATATAAAGGAGCAATGTAATGGAAAATAGATATGAATCCAGAGGTGAATCAAGAGGAGACTCCAGAGGCGGCGATAGAGGAGGGGACAGGGGCGGTTCGAGGTCTGATGGTCCCGGCGGCAGAGGTGCCAGACCCAGAGGTAAATTTTTTAAAGGTCCGAGAAGAAAACAGTGCAGATTCTGTACCGAAGAGAATATGACCATAGATTATAAAAATGTAAGTATGCTCCGCCAGTTTTTAACGGAAAGAGCAAAGATTGTTCCAAGGAGAACCACCGGTAATTGCGCGAAGCATCAGAGACAGATGACCGAAGCCGTAAAAAGGGCAAGAGTTCTCGCCCTGGTACCTTTCACGGTGGAATAGTAAAAACAGCAAGCAAAGCAAAAACAGTAAGTGAAGTAGAAGAAGTAAGAAAAGAAAATGAAGAGAGATCATTGCTAAGTTTTTGCTTGTATCAGTGGAATCAGATGTTTTGTAATCTGTGGAATCTACTTCAATAAAGGAGTACTTAAATGAAAGTCATACTTATTAAAGATGTTGATAAAATAGGAAAGAAAGGCGATATTAAAAATGTTTCTGACGGTTATGCCAGGAACTTTTTATTTGCAAAAAATGTTGCTGTTCCTGCTACGGAAACAAGTATAAAAGGTGTTGAAGAGATGAAGAAGAGGGATGTTATTAAGCTTGCGAAGGAAAAAGAGGTATTCGTAGAACTTGCATCCAAGCTTGGAAAGCTTTCTCTGACGATAACAACACAAGTCGGCGAAGAAGATAAGATGTTTGGTGCTGTTACCACTGAAGATATTGCCGAAGCTATAAAAAAAGAAGGCTTCGAAGTGGATAAGAGAAAGATCGATCTTGTCGAACCTATTAAAGCTCTTGGGGCTTTTGATGTGGGAATAAAGCTTCATCCTGAAGTTACCGCGACCGTTAAGGTCTGGGTAGTAAAAAAGTAGCTCTTATTCGTAGTTGCCCGATTCCCTCCCCTCCAAAGAACCGGCGGGCAGGCATAAAGATTGGCGGGCACAAGCATCGGGCCGCCTGATATCATGCCTGAAGCATGATTCGCCTCAGGCGGAAAACAGGCAACTACAGTTTTTCAAATTAAATTATTTTTTACCGGGAATACTATGGCAAATGAGAAGCTTCCGCCGCAGAACATAGAAGCCGAGAAATCGGTTATAGGTTCGATGCTTATAGAACCTGAGGCCTTGCAGAAAGTTGTTGAGCTGCTCAAGGAAGACAGCTTTTACAGGGATTCGCACAGAAAAATATTCTCTGCGGTGATGCGCCTTTTTGATAATAATCAGCCGGTTGATCTCATTACCGTAGCTGAAGAGTTAAAAAAGAATAATGAGCTTGACAGGGTGGGCGGAGCGGAATATATTGCAGAACTCATTAATACGGTTCCGACCGCCGCTAATGTCGAATACTACGCGGGTATAGTTAAGGAAAAAAGTGCTCTCAGAGATCTGATAAATATTTCAACTGCAATAATTACGGATGCCTATAATGAAAATTCTGTAGCAGATACACTTCTCGATAAAGCAGAGCATCAGATATTTTCCATATCGGAAAAGCGTATACGTCCGGGATTCCTCAAAATGAAGGATTTGGTGCATGCTTCTATTCAAAAAATAGAAGAACTTTCATATAAACAGGTTCTGGTCACCGGGGTTCCTACCGGTTTTGAAAAGCTTGATGAGATGACTACCGGCCTTCACGGCGGAGAACTCATAGTTATTGCGGCCCGTCCTGGTATGGGTAAAACCTCTCTATGTCTTTCCATAGCCCTCAATGCTTCCATCAGATATAAAATACCGGTTGCTATTTTCTCTCTTGAAATGGCCGCGGATCAAATAGTACTCAGAATGCTCTCCGCTGAAGCCAGAGTATCCATGCACCGGTTAAGATCCGGAAAAACCTATGATAATGAATGGCCGAATATTACCATGGCGGCAAGTCACCTGGCAGAGGCGCCGATATATATAGATGATTCTTCGAGTATTTCTGCGCTTGAGATTAAAGCAAAGTGTAGAAGATTGAAAGCCGATAAAGATATCGGACTTATAGTTGTAGATTACCTTCAGTTAATGGAGAGTACGAGAGGTACGGAAAACAGAGTACAGGAAGTTTCGCAGGTGACAAGAAGTCTGAAGGGACTGGCAAAAGAAATGGGAGTCCCGGTTATTGTAGCTTCCCAGCTTTCCCGCGCCACTGAAAAACAGGAGAAAATGGAAAGAAGGCCGTTACTTTCTCATCTTCGTGAGTCGGGCTCTATCGAACAGGATGCTGATGCCGTACTTATGCTTTACAGAGAATCCTACTACAACAGAGAGATTGAAAACAAAGCAGAGACAGAACTGATAATTGCAAAGCAAAGAAACGGTCCCGTAGGTACCCTCAAAATAGCCTTCCTTGACGAATACGCAAAGTTCGACAATCTTACAATTGCCCCGCAGCCCCTGCCTTCTGCTCCGGAAGAAATGTGAAGAAGTGCAGCAAGGGAAGCAAAAACAGAAAGTGAAGTAGTCGAAGTAAAAAGCCTGGTCGCCTTTCTGCGTAGCAGTCCGCCAAGCTTAAGGGCGGAAAGAGCAGTAACAATAAGTTTTTTCGTAGTTGCCTGATTTATCAGGCGCTTTTCCGCAGGAAAAGTTCTCGTAAGGAAAATATTTATGTTAAGTAAAATCTTTTCGTAGCGTCGGCTGTCAATCCGACGAACTCTGCCGCAGAAGGGGCAAATCGAGTATATTTTTGCTAATACTACCTATAGCCAATTTAATCCTTCCACCCACTATATATTGCGTTAATATCAGACGGTAGTTTTTCCTGCCCTCATTAAATTGTAAATTCCTTTGTAGTTATCAACATACTTTGTTATAATATACTTTTGCAGTGGTAGTTCTTAAGGTTGTATCAGTGTCCACCTGCGGTGAGATCTCGTCTCGCCCTAGGCGGACGGAGAATCCGGTAGTTTTGTAATCTCATCAAAAGATCCGCCTTAAATAATTGGCGGAAGTGGAATCTTTTTGGGAGGAAGAGTTATATGAAAATGTCAAAGTTACTTATCAGCGGTTTGGTATTATTCTTAACTGTTTCGGGGTATTCACAAACACAGGATCTTAAACAGGAATTGCTGAATAAAGGTCTTGTAAGTAAAACTGATATTGAAAAAGCGTTAAAAGATCCCAACAATAAGGAAGCAGGCGAAACTCAAGTTGTTCTTCCCTCTAAAGAAGAAAAAAAACCGGAGATAGAGGTTCCTTCAGTTATTGAAGAGTTATTCATAAGAGAAGTAAAGGAAAAGCATGATGACTACATAGAAACAGGGAAAGAAAGTAAAGAAGGAGAAGCAGGGGAAGTAAAAGAAGCAGATACGGAAAAAGAAAAAAAGTTTTTAAAACAGTTTGGGTATAATATATTTAAGGCGGCGTCCACTACGTTTGCGCCTACGGACAATGTTCCTGTCGGACCGGACTATATTGTAGGGCCGGGGGACAATTTTGTGGTTTACGTCTGGGGTAAGCTGGTGCAGGAGACGTTCAGCTTGACTGTGGACAGAGACGGTAAGATATCACTCCCGAAAGCCGGGGCTGTGTTTTTATGGGGTATGAAGTTTGGGGAAGCGGAAAAACTCATAAAAGACGCCCTTTCTCAAAACTACGCTAATTTTTCTATCAACGTTACGATGGGCAAGCTTCGCACCATCAGGATCTTTGTCCTCGGGGAAGTGAAAAAGCCGGGCGGGTACACCATCAGTTCTCTTTCAACGCTCTTTCATTCTCTCTATGAAGCCGGCGGCCCGACAAAAGTTGGCTCTTTAAGAAAAGTAAAACTTATCAGGGATAATAAGGTCGTTTCCACCATAGACCTTTATGATTTCCTCTTGGTCGGCGAAAAGGGACTGGATGTAAAACTTCAGTCCAATGATACGGTTTTCGTCCCGTCCATCGGCGCGGTAGCCGGGGTAACGGGGAATATTAAAAAGCCCGGTATCTACGAACTTGCGGGAGAGACAAAACTTTCAGCTCTCATGAAAATGGTGGGCGGTGTCACCCCTTCCGGATATGTTTCGCGCATTCAAATAGAGCGCACGATAAACGGCGAGAGAAAAGCAGTCCTGGATGTAGAGCTTAAAACCGGGGACGCGCTAAAAGACGGCAAGGATATAATAGTAAATGACGGCGACCTCATCACGGTCTTCCCCATTAATAAGCTGAAATATAATTATGTCACCCTGTACGGTAATGTCGGCAGGCCTGCGGAATATGAGCTTACTCCGGGTCTCAAGGTGAAGGAGCTGATAGAAAAAGCCGGAGGCATTCTTCCCGGCACCTATTTAAACAGAGCGGAAATAAGCAGGTATAAAAATGACAAAGCGAGAGAGATAGTCGCATTTGACCCGGATAAACTTTTAAAGGGCGATGTGAAAGAAAATCAAGCGCTCAAAGAGTGGGATGAAGTCACTGTTTATTCCCAGTCTGAGATTCTCCCCGTTCAGTATGTTGAGATCAGCGGCGCGGTAAACAAAGAAGGAAGGTTCGAGCTTGCCGAAAAGATGAAAGTCTCGGATCTGATCTTCAAAGCCAAAGGCCTGAAAAAAACGGCCTCCATGGACTCAGCCGAACTCTTTAAGATAGTCTTCGGGAAACAGCCTGAAATCAAAAAGATAAACCTGAAAAAGCTCCTGGTAGAAGGGGTTTTCGATGAGGACTATATTCTTGAAGCCGGAGATCATTTATTCATAAGAGAAGAAACTTCCTGGACAAAGAAAAAGAAAATAACCTTATCAGGCGAAGTGAAATTCCCCGGAGTCTATGTTGCAGACAGTAATGAAAAGCTTTCAAGTGTATTAGAAAGAGCAGGCGGTTATTCTGAAAAAGCCTCTCCAAAATCTGCGGTATTTACCAGAGAATCTGTAAAAACCATTCAACAGAAAACGATGCTTAAGTATATGCAGCGTCTCCAGCAGGAAGTTGCCGCCGAAGGCGCAAAGCTTGCCGCTACCGGTCAGACAGATGCTGACACAAAAAAAGCAGCTGAGACAGTAAAAAGAAAGGAAGACCTGGTAAAAGTTTTAGGTAGTATAGATGTCCCGGGCAGACTTATCATCAAACTTGAGGATCTTAAAGCTTTTAAAGACAGCAAAGACGATATAATCATCGAAGACGGCGATTCTCTTTATATTCCACAAATTCCTTCGACAGTAAACGTCATAGGCAGTGTCTACAACCCCACAAGTATTGTTTACGAACCGGAGAGGAACATCCATTTCTATCTTGACCGCGTCGGCGGCACGACAAAAGACGCAGACAGAGGTGACGTATACATAGTTCGGGCCAGCGGCGAAGTCGACAAAAACAACGCCTGGGGCAAAAACATAGAACGCGGCGACACAATAATAGTCCCCGCCGAACTAAAAACCGAAACAAATTGGTTGAAAGTTCTGACAGATACCTCAACGATATTCTTCAACGCCGCAGTCGGTGTCTCAGCGATAAATAGGTAGAAGGTTCAGTTTGTAAAGTTTGTAAGGTTCATAAGGTTTGTAAGGTCTAAAATCGTGGAAGGATATTTATAAGTTAGAAAGCAGCAAAAGTAGGGTGACTGTACCGCTCTCTGGGACTGTCACCCGGTGAATGTAGTCTTTGAAATTGTACCAGAAGTTGCTAGTTGTATTGAAGAAAGTGCGGACAGTGTCCGCACAATGTCAGCTGTCATTGCGAGGAATTGACCGTTAGGTCAGGTTTATGACGAAGCAATCTATTAAAAAGAAAAACGTCTACATAATAGCAGGACCAAACGGTTCAGGCAAAACAACATTTGCAAAAATGTTCTTGCCTGAATATGCAAAATGCGAGAACTTCATCAATGCTGATCTGATAGCTCAGGGTTTATCGCCTTTTCATCCTGAGAACGCAGCTTTAAAGTCAGGCAAAATAGTATTAGAGCAGATAAAACAATATTCATCAGTTTTAATGGATTTCGGTTTCGAAACAACGCTTTCAGGAAAAATATACGCGAACTTGATAAAAGGACTAAAGAAACGAGGATACAACATACATATATACTTTCTTTGGGTTCCAAGTCCGGAAGTATCGTTAGCGAGGATAAAAGAGAGAGTAGCTGAGGGAGGACATGACATCCCCAAAGCAGACGTAATAAGAAGATACAAGCGCTCGATAGACAATTTTTTTCAAATATACAAAGACTTAGTCGATAATTGGATACTTTTTGATAACTCTAAATCAGCACCAAAGGTAATTGCTTCGTATTCCGATGGGAGCATTAAAATTATTATAGAAGATCTTTTTAGGAAAATAACAACGAGGTAATAATATGAGAAAAAAGACAAGCTTGAATGATAAAGCCATTGCAGCCATGAAAGCCGCCATAAAAGGTGTTATTGCTCAGCATAAGAAAACAGGCCGCCCTCTCCCAGTGTGGGAGAACGGTAAGCTAAAGTATATTTCACCAAACAAGCTATAAATAGTATATAGCCCCTGTCATCCCGTACTGAGATACGGGATCCAGTGTCTTTGATATGTAGTTGCCTGATTTCCGCCTGAGGCGGATCTGCCTAAGGCATGATATTGAGCCGCTTGATTAATCAAGCAACTACAAAAGGTGTTTTACCTCCTCATTTGCAATGAGGATAAAGACCATAAACCTCGCATTACCATTGCGAATGGCATTGGTTGGTTCAGGGCTGAGCCGTGTACCCGAAGGCGTTTGCATTACCTGAGTGGTGCATGGTCGTTTTTGACGAACTATTTTACAAATATCGATGCAACAGCTTATATATGTTGACATATTCTAATGGTGGTCGTATACCAAGTGTAGTTAGTATACAAGGTGCCACTATAGCAACCGTAATATCAAAGAAAGTGCGGTCACTGACCGCACAATGTTCCACGAATGGCGCTAGTTCTTTAAAGGAAAATAATTCTGCGAGCCAGCTATTAGGCGAGTCAGTCCGCCAAGCTTAAGGGCGGAGGTAAAAGTTTCTTGAAAGAGGGTGACTGTCCCGCTCTCTGGGACTGTCCACCCGGTGTCTGAAGCATAATGGAATGGGTCAATGCAGGTAAGATGACAAGCAGGAGAAGAAACTAAAATGAAAGATACGGTAATACAAGGAAAGTTTAATTTTGAAGACATGGTACAAGCATTGTGCTCTGTCGATCAAAGTCTTTCTCAACAAACAGTCAAAGCAATCAATATAAATTTAACTATGCGTAACTGGATTATTGGCATGTATATTTCCGAATATGAAAGAGTAGGCACTGACAGAGCAAAATACGGTGATTTGCTTATGGATACGCTCTCGGAAAAGCTAATAAACAATGGCTTATCAAGATGTGATCGGCGAGAATTATACCGTTATTGTAAGTTTTATCAAATTTATCCTCAAATTGTGGAGTCACTGACTCCACAATTTGTACCGGAAATGAAGTTAATACCAGTTAAAAAACAAAAGAAAATGGAGTCAGTGACTCCACAATTGATGATTCCGGTAAAAAATCTTATAGAAAAGCTGTCATTCACTCATTTTGCTGAGCTTATAGAAATAGATGATGTTTCAAAGCGCTTGTATTACGAACACGAATGCATTCGCGGCAATTGGTCGGTAAGAGAACTTGAACGGCAAATAAATTCGCTTTATTATGAGCGCCTTGGGCTTTCCACAAACAAAAAGAAACTTGTTGGGCTGGTATCGAAAAAAGCAGAACAAAATAAGCCGGAGCTTGTCATACGCGATCCTTATGTTTTTGAGTTCCTGGGCCTGAAACCAAAAGAAGTCGTTAAAGAGTCCGATCTTGAAAGTGCGTTGCTGGATAAACTTCAGGAATTCCTGCTTGAATTGGGTTATGGTTTTTGTTTTGAAGCCAGACAAAAAAGAATAAATATCGGTGGAGAATATTGTTTTGTCGATCTTGTGTTTTACCACCGTGTTTTAAAATGCCATGTTCTTGTAGAATTAAAAGCGGATAAGTTCAAACACGAGAATGTAAGTCAGCTGAATACATATGTTAACTGGTATAAAAAGTGTGAAATGACAAAAGGCGACAATCCGCCTATAGGAATTCTTTTATGCACACAAAAAAACCATGAAATGGTCGAGTTTGCCTTGGCAGGCATGGACAACAAGCTTTTTGTAAAGAAATATCAATTAGAACTACCCAAGAAAAAAGAAATAACAAAGTTTCTTAAAGGAAAATAAGTATTTGTTTTGTCGTCCCCGAGTGCAGTCTTTTTGCTTTTGCCCGCCGGTCTTTTTGGAGGGCTTTTATCGGGGATCTCGTTAGACCTCGCCACATTGTGGCGGGAAGGTTCAGTGTATTTGTCTTTACCCGTAGTCGCCTGATTAATCAGGCCGCTCGCCTTCGCCGGCACGGCCTAAATCGAGCAACTACAAAAGTATTTTTTAAAGGAAAATAATTCTGCGAGCCAGTTGTTAGGGCGAGACAGTCCGCCAAGCTTAAGGGCGGAGTCAATCGTCATTCGTAAATCGTAAATGCTATTAAGGGAGGTTTTAAATGTCCGACGAATTATTCGAACCCACATTACTCGACTATTGGAACATAATTTGTACAAGCTTCTCTGCGATTTTCTACAATACTGCCGTAGGCGTTTCAGTAATTAGTAGATAAAATGAGATTTCTCACTGAAAGCGTATTTGTATGAGTATTTTAAATATTTATTGAAGTTAGAAACTGACTAATAATATTTGACTTGGGGGTAAAATAATAATGGAAAATAATACTGACTCAATAAGTCTCGTTGAACTCTGTAAAGCTTTTAAAAAGAATTTAGGAATTATTATTATCATCGTGTGTGGTTCATTAGTTGCATCTTTTGTTTTTACAATTCTTACTCCAAAAAAATACATAGCAACGGCAACTGTATTGTCTCCGGAAATGGAGCAGCAAAGCGGTAAAAGTAGTATGATTGGTGGATATTTAGGAGCCGCAGTTTCAGATATGTTTGGAGGAAATTACAGTACAAATGTAGTTTTGTCCATGCTTAAAAGTCGTAAAATGGGAGAAGCTATAATAAATAAATTTAACCTTAAGGATATTTTATATACACAATCAACGGAATCTGCGTTGTCATTTCTTAGCGGAGCTGCTACATTTGTTGTTACAAAAGAAAAGTCTATCAATATTTCAATAGAAAGCAAAGATCCTCAACTATCTGCAGATATAGCAAATTATTATGTCAGCTATTTAGATGTTATGAATAATGAACTTTTGATAACAACTGCAAAACCGGTAGTACGAATTCTAGACAGAGCTGTGCCTCCGGAGCATAAATCCAAGCCATCACTTTCTAAAAATATGTCAATAGCACTCGTGGTTTCTATGGTTATTGGTTTCTTCTTCGTATATTTGAAAGAGTTGATCAGGCGGAATAATGAAAAAGCCAAGTAATTTAAAGTATTGGGATGGACTTTGGGATTCCCCTGTAAATGAAGAAGATGATAACTATATACTTGAAAAAGAGATAAAGAGTATTCGATGGCAAAGAATAGAAGAGGGGCTAAAGAAGCATTTTGGGTCAATAGACAGAATTAGTAGCATAGAAATTGGGGGAGGGATGGGTACTTATTCTGCCATAATGGCGCGAAATGGAGCTAAAGCAAGAATTCTTGACTATTCAAAAACAGCTATAGATAGAAGCAAGATATTCTTTGAAAAAAATAAGGTTAAGGCAGAATATTCCCAAGTTGACATTTTCCATATGGACCATTCTCTTTTTAGCAAGTTTGATGTTTGCATGTCTTTTGGGCTAGCCGAACATTTTAAAGGTAAGCAAAGAACAGATGTGCTAAAGGCCCATCTTGACCTTGTTAGAGCTGGGGGAGTAGTTATAATTTCTGTTCCAAACAAGTATAATCCGTTCTACATGCTTTATAAAACCGTTTTTGAATTTTTTGGCAAATATCCGGTGGAAGAATATCCATTTACCAGGAATGAATTAAGAAAATATTGTGTAAGTAATCAAATTAATGATTATTATTTCATTGGAGACTCTATAATGTATTCTCTAAATTATCTTTATTGCCTTATTTACAGGATAAATCCTTTTGTTATTTTTAAAAAAATATTTAAGATAAAAAATAAATATTACATAAGTAAGATTAAGAAAGAAAAAGGTACCATAATAGACGCCTACTTCGGTTATGCTTTGGTTCTTATTGGAAAAAAATGAAAATTGGCATATTGATTGTTACCCCATCGTTCTCTCCTGATATTGGCGGCATTGCCTCCCATTTAGATGACCTATGTTCTGTTCTGGAAAAAAAGGGATATTTGGCTTATATTGCAACCTGTCAACCCATTATAAATAATAGAAAAGACAAGTACTTTGAAAAAAATAAAAGTTTTTATGTATTTCGCATGCCTCTTTTGGGGTGGAAAAGATTTATTTTTACAGGTAGGCTTAGATTTATATATGAGAACATTTTGTTGCTATTTCCTTGCCTATATTTTCTGATTTTTAAAAATAAGGAAGTAAAGGTCATTCATTCGCAAAGTTTTGCGAGCAGCTTCCTTGTCTATGTCCTTGGAAAGATTTTTAAAAAGAAGATATATTTAAGCACTCATAATATTTTTAAATATAATGACAGAAAGCTCAGCAATAGAGTTATTCGAAGAGTTCTAAATAAGTATAATCATATATTTTGTGTTTCAAAAGAATCTGCGAATGAATTAGTAGAAATTGGTGTAAATGCAAAGAGGATAAGTGTTTATACACACTGGGTAAATAACAAAATATTTATTAAGCAGGACCAAGGTAAGTGTAGACAAGTCTTAGGTTTAAAGCAAGTATTTACAGTTGTTTATGTCGGAAGGTTAGAACATTCAAAGGGCATAGATATCATGATTGACCTAATAAAGAATCTAAAAGATGTTTTTTTTATTATTATTGGTGATGGAAACAAATATCGGGAGTTGTTTGAGTTAGCAAATACTTGTGCTAACCTGCTCCTTATCCGAGACTTAGAAAACTCGAAAATTCCTCAGTACTTATGCGCTTCAGACATTTTAGTAATACCAACGGTAGAGAAGGAAGGATTTGGGAGGGTCATTATAGAGGCTTTTTCTTGCGGAGTAAGTGTTATAGGAACAAATATCGGCCGAATACCTGAAATTGTCAGTCCTGAAGTTGGGATAATTGTCAGTCAATCATTCCGGTCGAACATAGAAAAGGCGTTAAGAGAGCTTAAAGATGATAAAGAAAAATTATTTAAACTATCAGCTACTGCTAGAACGTATGCAGAAAAATACTATAGCTCACATAATGCCGATATATTTTTAAAAAAATATGAAGAATAAAATATTAATCATAAGCAGTTCGTTCCTGCCTAGTCTTGGTGGCATCCAGACGCATCTGGATGATCTATGCCGGAGTCTGGTAAAATCAGGTTTTCATGTTTATGTGATTACACTGAAGCCTTCCGGAGTAAAAGGTGTAAAAATAATAGAGCAAAATAAAGACATGTGTATTTTTAGAGTACCTCAATTTTGGCTTGAAAGACTTAGAATAATAAAGCTGAGGTTTGTTCTTGAAAACTCAATATTATTTTTCACCTCTCTTGCTTTTATGCTGATTAATGGAAGAAAAATAGAAATAGTGAACGGCCATGGCTATTCTCCTTTCCTTGTTATATTGAAATATGCGTTTAGGAATAAAAGATTTATATTTACAACTCACCATTTATACAACAGCCTGGGTCGATCTAAATTTAGGAATAAAATAGTCAAATGGACATTGAATGGGCTTGATCATATTCTTGCTGTGTCAAGTATTTCTAGAAATGAGATAATAGACTTAGGAATAAATCCTTTAAAAGTTACAGTATACGATCAATGGGTCAATGCTGATATATTTTATCAGAGAGATAAAACAGCGGCAAAAATAAAAACAGCGCTTAATGGAAAATTTGTAGTTTTATTTATGGGCAGGTTTGCAAAAGAAAAAGGTCCGGGTCTTTTGGTGGAGATTGCAACGGAAATAAAGGAAGATATTTATTTCGCTTTTGCTGGAGCGGGTTTGTTAGAGGAGTACATTAAGAGAACGGCAGCGGTTAATAAAAGGATACTTATGCTGGGCAAGATTGCTAATATGGATATTCCAAATTATTTAGCTGCTGCAGATATAATCGTTGTTCCTTCCTTATGGGAAGATCCAAGACCAAGGGTTCTTTTGGAAGCTTTGGCTATGGGGCTTCCCATTGTTGCAACAAAAAGAGGTGGCATTCCTGAAACAATATTAAATGCCGGTATAATTGTTAATGAACCTGTTAAAGATGGAATAAAAGAAGCAATTCTGATGCTTTTTAGAGAGCAAAAGAAGAGAGAGATGTATTCTCAAAAGGCATTGAAGCTTTCAAAGATTAAATATTCCGAGGATAATGCTAATTTTATTATAGGATTGCTTACAGGTAATGAAAGATATTAAAGATATATATAAAGCATTGTTGTATTCTATTTTATGCGGAGTTATTGCGCTGTCTATAGGTTATATTTCAGCGAGAATGGACATATTAATTATATTTCTTACCTTTGCATTAATACTTTCGTTTGTCTTGACAAAACACTATGAATTGCCGATGGCCCTGTTATTTAATGGGTTATTCGTTTATTTTTATGTTGTGTATAAAGCTGGTTTTAATACTAATTCCTTGCTTACGGGCGGTTTTTATGGGATGCTCGCATTTACCTCAATAGTAGGTGGAATGAAGTATTTTAAGGAGATAAGAGTCACGATGGTTGATATATTGATGACCGTCTATTTTGTCCTGTACTATCTTAGTTTTCTGATGTTTTCATCAGACAATCCTGGTTCAATTCAGAAGATGACTCTTTTTCCGTTACTTGTAATTACTCCCTATTATTCAATGCGTCTTTTAAGTAAGACGGAAAATATAAGGAGATTCTTCGTATTTGTGATAATTGTTACCGCATTGTTAATCGTTCCATCGCTACTCGAATTAATATTTAATCCTATTCATGCCCATTCCTCGAGATTCTCTTTATACAAATTTGAAAATGTACCTGATAATCCAATACTGTTTGGAATTACTTTTGCAATATTGATAGTAATATTAGGAATCAGAACGATTGAAACAAAAAAAAATATATACATAAATTTGGTGGCGATTATTATTTCGCTATTTCTTTTATTGAGAAGCGGATCTCGCGGAGCGGTTGCAAGCTTGGCGGCGTGTATAATATTCTATCTACTATTTCTGTCAAAAATCAAATTAAAATCTAAAATATTGTATATATCAATTTTTAGCCTATTTTCTATTCTTATTGTCTATATTTTACCATCGCAAGTAACAGATTTTTATGCCTATACATTTTCGGATGAAGCACAGATTAGCGAAGCAAGTTCTGTATACCAAAGGATTACAATGTGGGATCAAGCGACTAACGAGTTCCTTCAAAACCCCGTCACAGGTGTAGGAATGGGAAACTCCGTTGGTGGAAGCGGATTTCCTCATAATATAATATTGGAGATATTAGCGGAGTTTGGAATAATAGGATTTGTCTTTCTTGTGTTACTGTTAAACATTGTGATTAGGCATGCTTTTATTGTAAGCAAAGGCAGTAATAAGAATGCCTTATATATGAGAATAGCGCTTGTTTTATTTATATATAATTCAATTGAAGGGCTTTTTAGTGGCTTTCTTGGTAATCAGACCACAATCTATATGGGAATAGGCATGATTGAATCACTATATGTGATTAATAAAGGAAGAAATGAATAAAATAGTAAAGAACATAATATCAACATACTCCTCAAATGTTATAAACAAATTCATGAGTTTTGCTCTTCTGATAATTATTGCAAGAAAATTTGATGTTCTTGTTTTTGGACTTGTATCGTTTGCAACGGTTTTTATTGACTACTTTTCTGTGTTAGCAAGTCTAGGTATCGAATCTATCGCGATAAGAAACTTATCTAAAAATAGGTCTTTAAGAAATGCATATTACTCAAATGTGTTAATATTGAGAATTGTTCTTTCTATTTTGGCGTTAATATTGATAATAGTGTCAGCTTTAATAATTGGGTATAAAGATATAAAACTGTGGCTCATATTGCTTTATGGCGTGAATATGTTCCTCTCAGCTTTCAATGTTAATTGGATATTCTCATCTCATGAAAAATTGGAGTTAACTGCGGCTTCAAGAACTATCAATAACATAGTTATGTTCGGAGTTTTAATGATGTTCTTAAGATATTCTACGAGCATTCTTATGCTTCCAATTATGCAAATCTTTTCAACTTCAATTACGATAGTTATGGAATACATAATATATATACGCGTTTTCGGTCGACTGAAGTACATTTTTAAAAAGAAATTGTTTGCCGGAATATTACGCTCATCTATACCTATCGGTATTTCTACCATTTTGATAAAAATCTGTAACAATTCAAGCATTCTTTTTCTATCATTTATGACCAGTGATCTCTCTGTAGGACTATACAATGCCGCCTTTCGGCTTATTTATATGATACAGACTATAGCCGACTTATTCTTTGTAACCCTATATCCGACAATGTCTAATCTTGTTAACAAAATAGAAAGTTTTGAAAAAGTTTGTTCTATCGCAATTAAGATTATGGCAATTGTAGCTCTGCCTATTTTTATTGGTGGGTTAATTTTGGCTGATAAAATTATTTTGCATCTCTATGGAACAGGTTATATAAATAGCGTGCTAACTTTTCGGCTCTTGCTGGTTTATTTATTAACAAGCTATATAGGTGGAATATTTGGCTACGTTATTATGATAAAAAGGAAAGAAAGTACTTTGCTTAAAATGGTTTTTATAAACTCAGTCCTAAATGTGTTGCTTAACTTAATTTTGATACCAAAATATGGAATAGAAGGGGCTGCTATTTCAACAATAGTTCCAACATCTGCGTTATTCTTCTTCTGGCTTAGGGAATATAGGAAAGTTGTTAATACAAGATATTATTCTCTTATTAAACTGCCTGCGATTGCTGCAATAATTATGGGTATATTTTTATATTTTATTAATATTCCTAATCTATATGTATCTATACTTGTTGGTTTCCTAATCTATAGTATTACTATTTATTGTTTTGGAGAACTGAAAGTGTTTTTAGAGCTGAAGGAAATAAAGTTTAAAGCAGAAACTATTTTATGATTAAAATTCAATTTAAGGGAAACGGACAATATATATGCGAATACTCGAAAAAATAATAAAAAATGGAGTTAAGCGAAGTCTAATTATTCTGTTTATTAAAATTAGAAATATTATTTTTGGCAAATATAGAAGATATTTCATTATGGGAAAAGCAAAAGAAGCATTGAAGAATATTGATATTCTATTAAGCACTCCGAAGTTCAATGAGATCACTAGCTTAGAAATAATTAGGAAGTGCTTGGATCTCTCAATCCAAGATGAGAAGTTCTTCAAAAAAGTATTATTTGGGCTTGAATCGTATGGCGGGACACTTGTTGGCGGGTATGATGTTTTTGACCAAAGAGTTTTATATGGATTAATAAAATATCTTGGGATTAAGACGGTGTTTGAGTGCGCACCTTGCAAAGGCTTAAGCACTGCTGTTATTCAAAGAGCCTTGCCGGAAAATTGCGAGCATATTAGTTTTGATATTAATAATAATAGCGCTGATATTGTAAAAAATATCCGCAAATATTCAGGTAAGCTTAAAAACTGGAAATTTGAGCTAGGTGATTTTAGGAATACAGTGAAAAAATACAGAGAAGAATTCAAAAAAATAGATTTTCTATTTATAGATGCTGATCATAGTTGTGAGTTTGCAAAATGGTATCTTGATGAATCTGGTATTCTCGAAGCTATGCGGCCCGGATCTATTATTCACATTCACGACATATATCCTCTAGACAAGGAACCAAAGGCAAAATGGTTTGTTAAAAATGGAGAATCAAAATATTTTAATCAATGGGTGTTTGAAAACAAGCATAAATATGAGATATTGTATACTTACGAGCTGAGCCGGCAGAGAGAGATAACATCAAGTTATGATAAAAACTTATTTTATAACTCTGAGGGATATTTGGCAAACAATCCAACAGTATATTTAAGAAAAATTAATTTATAAGTAAAGGATTCAAATGCAAATTGGCAATAAAAAAGTAATATATAAAGTATTTGAATATTTTCAATACAAAATTGAGCAAGTATTGTTTATTAAATTGTTTTTGTTTTGGCAAAGTATGGGCTTTCATTTGATAAAGAATAATTATTATGAGCCTATCCCAGATACTAGGGATCTGTGTGATGATTTGTGGGTCAGAGAAAATGAATTAATAGGCATAGATCTTAAGGTGTCAGCACAATTAAAACTATTAGAGGTGTTTTCGCGGAAGTATAAAACCGAATATAATTTGATTCCGGAGTTTAAGACCAAAACACCTTTTGAGTATTACTACAGCAATGGTGAATTTGAATCAACAGATGCTGCAATATTATACTGCATGATAAGGCATTATAAACCAAAGAATATAATAGAGATAGGGTCGGGAAATTCTTCCTATTTGATGGCTCAGGCGATATTGCTTAATAAAAAAGAAGAAGCTGGATATAAGTGTACTTATACGATTATTGACCCATATCCTAGAGCTACAATTAGGGCGGGATTTCCAGGAATTACCAAGGTGCATGAAAAGAGGTTGCAAGATATAGCTTTTAATGAATTTAATAAACTTAAAATAAATGATATAATATTCATAGATTCAAGTCATATTTTAAACATTGGAAGTGATGTAAGGCATGAGTATTTGGACATATTGCCTAGGCTGAAAAAAGGAGTAATTGTCCATTTTCATGATATATATCTGCCTTCAGAATATCCAAAAGTGTGGGTAAGGGAAAAATATAGGTTTTGGAATGAGCAATATTTATTGCAAGCGTTTCTTTCGTTTAATAAGCATTTTGAGGTTTTGTGGTCTGGTAATTATTTGCATTTGAAGCACCCCAGAAAACTGGAATCAGCCTTTGAAATATATAAGAGAAGAAAGAGGGGTACGGGGAGTTTCTGGATAAGAAAAATTAGGTAAAAAACATGCAAAGTTTAGGAGTATTGGAGGAAACATGATACCAGTGTTTAGACCGTCAGTCGGTAAAGAAGAGTTAGAAGCTGTTAAAAAAGTAATGCTGTCAGGTTGGCTGGGGTTGGGTCCAAAGACCGCAGAATTCGAAGAGGAGTTTGCACGTTTTATGGGGGTTAAATATGCTGTTGGTATGAACTCAGCTACAGCAGCACTGCATTTAGCACTATTTGTATTGAATATAAAGAAAGGTGATGAAGTACTTGTTCCAACTATAACTTTTGTGTCAACCGCTCATGTTGTTAGATATTGCGGAGCAACCCCCGTATTCGTTGATATCAATAGAAAAACTATGAATATGGATATCAACGATCTAAAAAGAAAAATTACTAAAAGAACAAAAACTATTATTGCTGTTCATTATGCAGGGCATCCATGTGAAATGGATGAGATACACAAAATAGCTAAGGAAAACAAAATATTTGTAATAGAAGATGCGGCTCATGCTTGTGGCGCAAAATATAAAGGCAAAAGAGTTGGTTCAATGAGTGATATGACCTGTTTTAGTTTCCATGCTGTCAAGAATTTAACTACAGGGGAAGGAGGGATGGTAACAACGGACAATAAAGAATGGCATGATAGCCTTAAGAAACTTAGATGGTTGGGGATAAATAAAGATACTTGGGTAAGGTCTAAAAGGAAAGGTGCTGAGAAAGCATCTTATGCGTGGCAATATAGTGTGGAAAATTTAGGTTTTAAATGTCATATGCATGATATTTCTGCCGCTATCGGTCTAGTTCAGCTCAAGAAGCTGGATAGAGGAAATAAGAAACGCCATGAAATATTTGTAAAATATAATGAAGCTTTTAAGGACTTGGATTGGGTAGAAGTGCCTATTGAGAAAGATTATGTTGAAAGTTCCCACCACATATATGCTTTGAAGGTTGAAAAGAGGGATAAATTGGTTCATTTCCTGAAAGAAAATGGAATTGGGCCTGGTGTGCATTATTTTCCGGTACATCTTTTCCCGTACTATTCAGGATCAAATGTTAAATTACCGGCGGCAGAATCTACATGGAAGAAACTGGTGTCTTTACCTATTTATCCTACTTTAAGCAAAAAACAGATAGATCATGTAATTAAAACAGTGAGGCTATTCGTTTAATGAAAAGCAACTCTAGGACCTATTGTACAATGCTGAAAGAATTGCTGTTGCGTGAAGCAACATCAAAAGACACGGATTTTATTTTAGGGATAAACAATAGCGTTTATGCTAGAAAATATTTTCCTAGAGAAAAAGATATTACAAAAAAACAGCATTTAGTATTTTTAAAAAATTCCAGGAAAAGAGGAGATTTATATTTTATAATTCAGTTTAAGGGCAGACCGATCGGAACAGTTTCTATTTATAATATTAATAGTGTACATAAAAGGGCGGAATGGGGAAGATTTTTATTAAATGAAAACGTTAAGGGTGTAGGTCCGATAATTGAGAGAAAAATATTAGATATTGCCTTTAAAGAGCTTAAACTCCATAAGCTGTATTGCCAGGTTATTGATGATAACAGCAGGGTGGTAGATTTGCATAAATTGTTTGGATTTAAGATAGAGGGTGTTCTTAGAGAACATTTGTTTATCAACGGTAAATTTCACGACTATATATTTATGGGGAAAATTAGTAATGACAAAAAATAAATTATTCAGATTAATAGAAAATATTTTGAAACTGAAAAAAGGTGCAATAACTGAACGTTCAGAGAGCAAAGACTTTGAAGAATGGGATAGCTTGGGTACGATAAGTCTTACGCTAGGGATAGGTGAGAATTTTGACAAATCAATACCCGACGATGTTTTTTTTAGTTCAGTAAAAGAAATCATTGAATATTTTGAGATTAATAAATGAAAATTGATCATGTTGGTTATCTAACACTGGATATAGAAAAAACGTTTTCAGTGTTTAAAAAGCTTGGCTGGAAAAAAAGAAAGAGTTGCTTTGATTCACTTCAGAAACTTAGCATTCAATTTATAACTAAGGATAATGTAGTTCTCGAGTTAATCCAACCTAGAGCAAAATCTATTATATCCGAGAGCTATAAGAATAAATATTCTGATTCTATGTATCATGTTGCGTATCTTGTAGATAGTATTGACGATACAATAAAGAGCCTGAAAAAGAAAGATGTTAAAATTGTCAAAATGTGTAATAAGATAAAATCTAAAGCATTTAAGGGCTCAAATATTATCTTTCTTATGACAAGTATAGGTGTAATAGAGCTAGTGGAAAGCAAATGAAAATATTCTTAACAGGTTCATATTCATTGAATTATTTAAAAATAAGTCTGCAAGAGGAGTTTTTATCTGATGAAATAGTCATGGATGAATATGACTCTTATATATATTCATTGACGGATGAAGACAGTAAAATACATACTCTAAAGCCAAATATAATTATTATTTACCTGGACTCATATGATAATAAAGTTAATAGTGATTTAATGGATATTATTAATAAAGCAAAACGAATATTTAAAAACGCAATTTTTATTGTTACTGCGCCTGTAAAACATTTAGAGTTAGATTCAGTTATCTATGTGAAATCTGACCCGTTCGAGGAAAAGCTAAAAGTAGATTATGTTATCAATCTAAACAAGGTTATTTCTTATTATGGCTGGAAAAATGTTTATAATACGAAGAGCTGGTATTCTGGGAAAATTTTGTTTAATTTGGAATTTTACAATGTTATTGCAAGGTATTTTAGAACAATTATTGACAATTTCAATGGGAAAAAAAAGAAAGCTCTAATTGTTGACCTTGATAATACTCTCTGGTCTGGTGTAGCTGCTGATGAAGGAATCAAAATATCAAAAGATGGTATTTATAGTTCATTCTGGATATTTCAGGAAAAATTAAAGAAACTCAAAGAAAAAGGGATTGTTTTGGCTATTTGCAGTAAAAATAACTTAAACACGATAACGAATGTATTTAGGAATAATACAATGCCCTTATCTCTTAATGACTTCGTAGCAATTAAATGCAATTGGGCTGATAAGGTCGCGAATATTAAGGAGATTGCATCAGAACTTAACCTTGGGTTAGATGCTTTTGCTTTTATTGATGACAATAGAACGGAAATTGAGTGGGTGAAGAGTCAGTTGCCGGAAGTAGAATCACATTTACTACCTGAACGTTTTACAGAGTTTCCGGACTATTTAGATAATATTGATAGTCTAAACAAATTTAACATTACCAACGAGGATTTAGTAAAAACGAATTTATATCAGCAAGCAACTGAAAGAGAAAATCATCGGAAAAAGTATTCGGACTACAAAAAGTACCTGAGGTCATTAAAGCTATCGTATAAAATTAAAGTTAATGACTTGGATAATATGAAAAGAGCATCGCAATTGACTCAAAAAACCAACCAGTTTAACCTAACATTAAAGAAATATACAGAATTGGAGTTGATAGATTTGATTAATAATGGTGGTTTTGTCTATTCCCTGGAATTGGATGATATTTATGGTAAATATGGTATCGTAGCCGCAGCCGTAGTTATAAAAAACAGCCTTGAGGCATTTGTTGTTAGTTGTCGTGCTTTTAATAAGAATGTTGAAGATAAGTTATTTGAAGATATTATAATGAAGCATAATAATCTAACGGTCTCTTTTGTGAAAAGCAAAAATAATCTGGTTGCTGAATCTTTCTATAAGAGGATAAATAAATGACCTATATAAAGAATTACAAGGATATGCATACAAATTGGAGCAATCTGCATGATGCAGTAAGAATGTATGAATATGGGTTATTTAAGAAAAGTATTAATGATTATAGCAGTATACTTGAAGTAGGTATTGGTGAAGGATTTTTAACCGGTATTTTTCTGAATGAATTTAAGAAAGTAGTATCAGTAGATAATGATAAAAGCGTTGTTTCCTATATAGGCCAAAAATTTAAAAAATACAGCAATCTTCATTTAATCGACGATAGTTTCGAAAACATTGGAAATCATAGTATTGTTAAAGAAGTTAAAAATATATTTCTTGGACACGTTATGGAGCATGTGTATGATCCGGTACTGTCATTGAAAGTATTGAAAAGGCATTGTGATAAGGATGCTTTGATATATTTATCCGTGCCAAATGCATTGAGTTTACACAGGCTTGCTGCAGTTCAAATGGGATTATTGAAAACTTGTTATGATCTGACTGAACAAGACCAAAAGTTGGGTCACAAACGGCAGTATGATATGACGCGTTTTAAAAGCGATTTAGTTTCTTCAGGTTTGTCTATAGTCGAATCCGGAGGAATATTTGTAAAACCTTTATCGAACAGTCAAATAGAAAAGTATTACTCTCGAGACATGATAAAAGCTTTTTTAAGTATTAGTAATATTCTTAAGGAAAATTGCGGAGAAATATACGCGATTTGCACGATTTCATAAGGAAAATCGCATTTATTGTGCTAAAAATTAAAAAATAATTTCAAAAAGGAATTGATTAGACAAATGAGAATATTGGTTTATGGTGCATATTGGCATGGGCAGTGGGTAGAATACGCTGCCGAAGGCCTGAAACGGAATGGTCATATCGTTGAAATAATTTATTGGAATAAAACGGATTCTATAATAGAACGAATCATTAATAATATTCCTGATATAAAAGTTCTTGGATATGCAAAATATAAGATAGAACAGACGGCAATTAGAAAAAATGTTCTTAAATCATTTATAGCAAAAATTCCGATATTTAAACCGGATTTAATATTTGTTTTAGGAAGTTCGGGGAATCCAATTAGTGGTCTTGAGTTGCAACAAATTAAAAAGAAGAATAAAGTGCCAATAGTGTGCTGGTATGGGGATGATCCGCTTAGATTTTATGAGTTTACTCGAGATATTTTGTATTATGATTATGTGTTTCTGGGTGATCCATATTCAATAGATCAAATTAACATTATTAAAGATGGTAAAGTTGGTTATTTGCCCGGAGCCGTTGATGAAACAGTATATAAACGGATTAAATTATCAAAAAACGAAACTGATGAATATTCCTGTGATATTTCGTTCGTAGGTTCTGCTTATACAAGTGACGGTAGTTCGATTTATCGTGCCAGTATTCTGTCAGAATTAGCTGAATACGGTATGAAAATATACGGAGAAAAGAAATGGTGGTTAGAAGTTAATAAAATATTTCAGAAATTAGATAATGCTATTGTGGGACATATTTTAACGGCAGAGCAAGCAAATAAGTTATTCAATGTTTCAAAAATAGTTATGAACATTCATCACCCGCAAATCAAATATGCAACAAATATTAGAACTTTTGAAATCGCTGCTTCCGGTGCTTTTCAGTTAGCAGATTATAAAGATGCATTAAATGATTTGTTTAAGCTTAATACTCAGATTGTAACATTTAAATCTACAGGAGAACTTAAAGAGAAAGCAAAGTATTATATTTCACATGAAGAAGAAACTAGGAGTATTGCTGAGTCATTAAGAAGAGAAGTTTTGGAAAAGCACACTTATAGCATAAGAATGCGAGAGATGCTTGATATTTTGAATAAATCAAAAATACTATGAACTAGGATGTGATGATAGATGCAAATCTATGAGCAATTATTTAAAGGCAGGAATGTATTGGTGACTGGTGGTTTAGGCTTTATAGGAAGCAACCTTTGTATTAAATTAGTTGATTTAGGTGCAAAAGTAACTATTCTGGATGCTTTGATACAAGACCATGGAGCTAATAAATATAATATTGAGCCGGTAAAAAATGCCGTGGAAATAATAGATTCAGATATAAGAAATGAAGAAATGATGAATAATGTGGTGAAAAACAAGCAATTTATCTTTCATCTTGCCGGACAGAATGACCATGTTGTTAGCTTAACAAATCCCTTCCCGGATATAGATATAAATATTAAGGGTTCAGCTGTCTTATTGGAAGCGTGTAAGAAAAACAACAAAGAGGCAAAAGTTATATATACCGGCACCAGGGGCGAATACGGCGCTGCTACAAAGCTTCCGGTAAACGAGGAAACGCCTTTAAATCCTAAAGGTATATATGAACTATCCAGTTTGACTGCTCAGAAAATGTTTAAAATTTATAATGATAACCATGGAATAAAGACTGTAACCCTCCGTCTAACTAATATTTACGGTGAGAGAGCTCAGATGCGGCACTCTCGTTTTGGAGTTGCAAATTGGTTTATTAGGATTGCTTTGGATAACGGAGCAATAAAGGTCTTTGGAGACGGTAAGATTAAAAGAGATTTTGTGTATGTCTCAGATGTTGTAGAAGCAATTCTCTTAAGTGCAATAAATGACAAAGCTTTAGGGGAAGTTTTTAATATCGGGAGTGATAAGCCCAGTTGTTTTTTGGAGTTAGCAGAGACAATAATAAGCGTTGCTGGAAAAGGAAGATGGGAATTTGCACCATTCTCTCCGGAACGGGCAGCACAGGAACCTGGAGATTTTTACTCTGATATAACAAAAGCCAAAAAAATACTGGGCTGGGAACCAAAAGTATCTTTGATAAATGGACTAAAGAATACATTAGAATATTATAAAAGCAACAGAAAACACTACTGGTGACGCAGGGAGGTCAAGAGTGATAAAAGTAGCGCTGTTACTATTGAGTGTTGTTAAGGGACTATTAAAGAAATTATGCGAAATAGAATGCTTGCTTTCGCGCTGGTGGGTCTATTCAGCGCATCAAAGGTTATTTTATGTAACCTGGAAAATACCTAAACAGCCGGAGTATTTTGATCATCATATAGATTTGTATTATTTATGGAGTAAGTCAAAATCTTCTCATTGGCTTGAAAGAGGGGTTTTTAGTTCTTTTAATATGAGACGAAACGGTAAACTACTAGAGCTTTCTTGCGGAGATGGTTTCAATACAAAATATTTTTACAGCAGCATTGCAGGTAAAATAATTGCATGTGATTATGATAAGAGCGCTATTTCATTGGCTAAAAATAAAAACAGTAATAAAAATATAAAATATGTTCTTTCGGATATCAGATTTGACATGCCAAAAGGAATATTTGATAATGTGGTATGGGATGGGGCAATTGAACACTTTACCCAGGAAGAAATTAATGAAATTTTAAAGAATATTAAGTCTAGGCTCAAATTAAAAGGAGTTTTTACCGGATTTACGGTGCTTGAGAAATCAAGTAAAAAGTCCCTAGAGGAACATAAGAGTTTCTTCACCAGTAAAGAAAACTTAAAGAAGATACTTAATCCCTACTTCAAATATGTTCAAATATATGAAACAATTTATCCTGAAAGACATAATTTGTACTTCATTGCTTCTAATACAGTGTTAAATAGTAATACTTATTTTGCAGAGCAACAAAAAACATAACAGGAGAACAGATGATACCATTCGGTGATCTTAAGAGGGAATACAAAGAAATAGAGTGCTCGATTGATGTGTCAATCAAAAATACTTTGAATTCGGGTTGCTTTATTCTAGGTGAAAATGTAAGTCGTTTAGAGATTTCATTTGCGCAGTATGTCGGTAAAGGAAATTATGCCGTTGCTGTTAATTCAGGCACAGATGCTTTAAAGATAAGTTTAATGGCGCTTGGTGTTGGTGCGGGAGATTATGTAATAACTGTACCAAATACTGCCGTACCAACTGTTTCTGCTATTAGTGATGTTGGTGCTATTCCTTTATTTTGCGATGTTGACGAAGACAGTGCAACTATATCTGTTGAGAAGTTAAGAATGCTTATCCAGCAAAAGAAGAAAGTGTTGGGTAAGAAATTGAAAGCAATTATCCCTGTTCATCTCTATGGTCAAAGCTGTCGAATGGACGAAATCATGAAGCTTTCGAGGAAAAATGGTCTGAAAGTGATTGAGGATGCCTGCCAGGCTCATGGAGCAGAGTTTAAAGGAAAAAAAGTCGGAAACTTTGGGGATTTAGCAGCCTTTAGTTTTTACCCTAGTAAGAACCTTGGGGCGTATGGCGACGGTGGTATTATCATTACAAAGTCTAAAAAGCTAAAAGAAAAGCTAACCATGCTTCGCAATTACGGACAGCGTAAAAGATACTATCATGATATTTGCGGGGTAAATAGCCGTCTTGATGATATTCAAGCAGCAATACTTCTAGTAAAGTTAAAATATCTTGATAAATGGAATAAAAAGAGAAGTGTTATAGCTAAATATTATTCAACAAATATTAATAATGTTAATGTTCAGACTCCAAAAACAATGAATTACGGCAAACACGTTTTCCATCTATATGTTGTTAGAATTAAGAAAAGAGATAAATTAATCAAACACCTTAATAGAAATGGAATAATAACGTTAATTCATTACCCTTGTCCAATTCATCTTCAAAAAGCTTATAAAAATTTAGGATATAAGAAAGGAGACTTTCCTGTGTCGGAAAAGTTAAGCAAAGAAATCCTCTCTATCCCGATGTTTCCTCAACTTGAAAAAATAGAACAAACTAGAATAATCAAAGTGGTAAACTCATTTAAATGAAAACACCTGCGAGAGTTGCATTAGTTAATAGAATGATACCTGATTATCGAATAGATTATATTTTGAAACTGTTTGATAAATTTAACAAGGATGGTATTGAGATGGTGTCTTTCTACGGCCGACAGGAAGGTGATCCGTTAAAGATGCAAGCTGCTGTTTTCAGAAAAATAAAGTGTTTGCAGTTACCAATTAATATCGGAGGGATGTCGGAGCGAATCGTCTTCATGCCGTTTCTTTTTTATAGTTTAAGACGTTGGAAACCTTCGATAATTATTACCGAAGATATTAGCGCAATGCCAAATTGCATAACTGTGATGATGTACTCGTTGATATTTCGGGTTCCGTATTTAATACATGGACTTGGTAAAATACCAAATAGAAAGTCTTCCTGGTTGAAAAGCTTACTGTATTATCCTATAAAAGTTTTCAGAGAAAACTGTTCCGGCTTTATTTGCTATAGCGAGCAAGCAAAGAAATATTATTCTGAAACATATAAAAAAGAATGCTGTGTTGCCTATAATTCTGTATACAAGAAACATTCTTTATCTGAGAAGAAAGAAATTGTAAAGCTTATAAAAACAAGATATTCTAATAATGAAAAGTGTAAAATTGTTTATCTGGGAAGGCTTTCACCTCAGAAAAAAGTCGACCTTATTTTAAAAGCTGTTGCAAAACTTAAAAGAAAATATAATATTAGTGCCGTAATAATAGGATCTGGGAAGATTAAATCTGATCTTGAGAACATTGCCGAGAATCTAAATATTACCGACAGAGTTGCTTTTACCGGGGAAATATACAGTAAGGAGGATAAATCTAAGATATTAAATAATTGTCAGCTTGGAGTTCTTCCCGGACTTGGCGGGTTGGCAATACAGGAAATGCTCTGGCACGCTTTGCCGGTTATTACTTCTTCTGCCGATGGAACAGAAATTGATATGGTTAAAAATGCTTCTTCCGGTATATATATTAAAAATATGACTTTAAATGCACTTGTAAAAAGTATAGATTCCTTTATCAAAATGACTCGAGTACAAAAAAAGGAAATGTCAATCAATGGACTGAATATTGTAATTCAGAAATATAATATAAATAATATGATAAATATTCTTGTTAGCTTCACTGAAAGAAAGGCGGGTGTTCGGTAAAATGAAAAGCGATAAAAGAAAATATGACTGGTCCGCAGAAACAGAATCATTTAGAGAGGAGTATGACGTTATTTGTAATTGGGTAAAAAAAGATTCAAAAGTAATTGACTTGGCTTGTGGCAACGGATCGTTGATGAATTTGCTTACAAAGAGAAATGATTCGAAGTGCGTCGGCGTGGAAAAATCAAAAAGCGGTGTTGAGATATGCAAAAACAAAGGCTTGACAGTTCGAAATGGGAGTATTGATGAGAAACTAGATTATTTAAAGGACAATGAGTTTGATTACTCCATTTGCAGTGTAACTATACAGATGTTGTTTTATCCCGAGGTAACACTCTCCGAAATGAAAAGAATTTCTAAATATCAAATAATATCATTTCCAAATTATGGATACTTTACTAATAGAATTGAATTAATGTTTCTTGGACGGTTTCCTCGACGACAACTTGCCGGATATGATTGGTTTGATACCGGGCATATTCATAATCTGACGATCAAGGATTTTAAAAACACAGTAACAAAAATATTTGATTTGGAAATATTAGATTTTTATTTTCCAGGAAAATTACGCAGCATTAACAGGTTTAACCCGAATTTACTTGCCTCAACAGGAGTATTTTTAACTAAAAGAATATAATGGAGCAGACCAGGTGACAAAACACTTTTGTACTTATTTTGACTCAAAATACATAGTAAAAGGAATTACTATGTATTTTTCTTTATTGAAACACGAAACTGATTTTAAGCTATGGATTCTTTGTTTCGATGAATATACTCATGAGCTTCTTTCTAGGATGAAATTGGCTAGCGTAACCTTGGTACATTTGAAGGATTTTGAGGACAAAGAGCTCTTGAAGGCTAAAAAAACCAGGAAACTGTTTGAATACTATTGGACCTGCACCCCTTCACTGCCTCTATATATCCTTAAGACACAGCAAAATGTTGATGCTATTACCTATTTAGACGCAGACTTGTACTTTTTTTCAAATACGGACAAGATATTTAGTGAATGTAAAGCTAGTTCAATTCTTATAACAGAACACAGATATTCGTATAATAGAGAGAAAAAAGAAAAAGTTAACGGGATCTACAATGTTCAATATCTGACCTTCAAGAGAGACTGCAGTGGCATAAAAGCTCTTAAATGGTGGAGAGAACGGTGTATCGAGTGGTGCTATTATATACCAGAAGGCAATAAAATGGGAGACCAGAAATACCTCGACGATTGGAAAACGAGATTCGAAGGTGTTTGTGTGTCTCAAAATATTGGAGCCGGCCTTGCGCCCTGGAATATTAGCAGATATAAGATAAGGAAAAAGTCAGAAGATGTATATGTGAACGGTAAAAAGTTGATATTCTATCACTTTCATTCACTAAATATTTTAAAAAAAGGTTATATCTATTTATCTATGTATAAACTCAGAAAAACAGATAAAACAATAATTTACGAGCCGTATATAAAAGCTTTAGAAGAGAGCTTTCTTTTCATTAGAAAGTATGACAGAACTTTTAAGTATTATTTCAATGAATTAGGATTAACAAGATTAAGGGAGGTCTATTGGTTTGTAAAATCTTTTTTGAATGGAAATATAAAGAACTATAGAAAGAATATCTTGTGTATCGTTCCTTGTTCTCCCCCTGTTACAGGTACCTCACTTGCATCAGAAACCGTAGTTAATCACCTTAAGGTTTCAAGGAATGTATTTTTGTATCCTTATCAAAGAGGTGACTTGAAGAGCGGAATATTTTCCCTAAAACAGATGATTAAAATATTATTTATAGGAATGCGAATACTAATAAAAAGAATGAATTTTTCGAGGATAGATCAGATTTATATAGCTGTTTCCGCCTCTTTTTGGGGTAATATCAGAGATATCTACTTGCTTCTTTTGTTAGGGAAAAAAAATAGGAATAAAACGGTGATACACTTACATGTATCATATTTTGATAAATATCTAAAAAATGCAAACATTATTATAAAGTATTTAAACAGATATTTTCTTTCGGATTTAAAGAAAGCCATTGTCCTTGGAGAAACATTCTTACCGGTTTATAAAGGATACATTTCACAAGAAAGAGTAAGCATTGTGAAATATTTTGCTGAGCCGGAGTTGTTTGTTTCCGATTTAAAATTACGAAGAAAATACAAAAATGAAGTATTAAAAGTCTTGTATTTAAGCAATATGATGGAGGACAAGGGGTATAATCTACTTCTGAATGCATATAAAAGGTTGCCGAACATCTATAGAAAAAAAATAAGGCTGGACTTTGCCGGGGAGTTTGGGTCCACGGGAAAAGAAAATACTTTTAAGCAAAGTATAGCAAAATATCGCAATGTCAAATATCATGGCTCTGTTTTTAGTGAGAAGAAAAGGGATATCCTTTGGGATTCTCATGTATTTTGTCTTCCTACCTATTATAGATATGAAGCTCAACCCATATCAATAATTGAAGCTTATGCAGCAGGATGCGTTGTGCTGGCCTCAAGGAGCGGGGGAATATGTGACATTATGAAAGAAGGTGTTAATGGTTATTTTCTCGAAGGTATTTCAGGAAAACTTGAATCAGAAAAAGCTATTTCAGAAATAATTACAAATCTAATAAGTATCTATAATGAAAAGAAAAAAAACGAATATATTGGGCGGAACAATCGCAAGGAAGCAGAAAAATATTATCAAAAAGAAAGATTTTGTGTTGAAGTAGAAAAAGCTCTGATGGAGTAATATGAGAATACTTCTAATTGATCCGCCATTTTACAGATTTATGGGGTACTATAACAGGTATTTCCCTCTTGGCTTAGCGATGATTGCAGGTGCTCTAAGAAAGAAAGGACACGAAGTAGAGATATATGACGCCGACGCCAATGTTAATCCAAATAAGATGGACTTTTCCAGGCTTGAAGATAGTTATATTGGGTATCTTAACAGAGTTAAAGACAATAACGATGAAATATGGATTGAACTTAAGCAAAAGCTTAAAGAATTTAAACCTGATGTTATTGGTGTTGGTGTTTGGACCACCTATGCTGCCTCTGCTTTTAAAATAGCGGAGATTTGTAAGAGCACGCTTAATGGTGTTCCTGTAATATTTGGCGGTCCCCATATTACAATTAAGTATGATGAAACGCTGAAAATCTGTAAAAATGCTGATTTTTTAATTCGAGGTGAAGGTGAAAATACTATTGTTGAATTAATATCCCTCCTTTCGGAAAAGAAAAGTGATGAGCTTGAAAGCATAAAGGGTCTTTCGTTCAGAAAGGACAGAGATATAGTTCATAATCAAAATAGACCTTTTATTGAAGATCTTGACAACTTACCATTGCCTGCAAGGGAACTTCTTGTAAATAAAGGAAGTTATGATTCCGAAGATATGGGGCTTATTATGACAGGACGAGGTTGTCCTTATTTATGTGCTTATTGTGCTACTGCGATCTGGGGGCGAAAGGTCCGCAACCGTTCTTTGGAACATATATTTAAGGAGGTGGAGATAGTCAAAAGTAGTTATCATACCGTTCAATTCACCTTTAAGGATGATTCGTTCACCGTAAATAAGAATAGGGTAACCGAGTTTTGCAACGAACTAATAAAAAGGAAATTAAATATCAAATGGGATTGCAATACAAGAGTTGACCTTGTTGATAAAGCGCTTCTCTGTTTAATGAAAAAAGCCGGATGTATTGGTGTTAAAGTAGGAATAGAGACCGGTTCCGAGAGAGTCCTTTCCTATATTGAAAAAGGAACGACCCTGGATAAGGCAAGAAAAGCGGCTAAGATATTTAAAGAAACAGGGATGTTTTGGACAGCTTATCTAATGATGGGTGTGCCCTCCGAAACAAAGGAAGAAGTTCTTCAAAGCATTAATTTTATGAAAGAGTTAAAACCAGACTATATTTCTTTCAGTGTCTATGAGCCGTTTCCGGGAACAAAACTTTTTGATATTGGGGTCGAAAAAGGGTTGGTTTGTAAAGAAAGAAACTACGAAGATTATTTTAATATCAATCCAAAGTATTATTATGTAAAAGACATTGAGAGAAAGAGCGATGCTATGAATATAGGAGAAATGGCAGAACTTGAAGAACTTATCAAAAACGAAATTCATATTTACAATAAATCGTTTGGTCGACTATATAAAAGGGCAATTTCCAAATCCATGGTTTATTTTAAGGACCCTAAGGTATTTGTACGGGATATCAAGAAGTTCCTGGCTTGGTTATGAAAATATCTATAATAACAGCAACTTTCAATAGCTCAAAGACAATAGAAGATTGTCTTAATAGTGTTTCTGAGCAGACACATCCTGATGTTGAACATATAGTAATCGATGGTGGATCAAAAGACGGTACAATAGAAATAGTAAGGAAATACCCTAAAGTCAAATGGATTAGCGAGAAGGATAATGGGCTTTATGATGCTATGAATAAAGGAATTAAGATGGCGACTGGCGAAGTAATAGGAATCTTGAATTCTGATGACTTTTACAGCGATATTTTGACGTTATCAAAAGTAGTTGGTATTTTTAATTCTAATATAATCGATGCTGCATACGGAGATCTGGAATATATAAGTAAATCAGATAAAAGCAATATTGTGAGAAGATGGAAATCTCCAGATTGGGATTTAGGAATAAATTTTAAAAAATGGTGGCTGATTCCTCACCCTGCCTTATTTGTTAGAAAGGCAGTATATTCCAAATATGGCGGTTACGACACAAACTTTAAATTAACTGCTGATTATGAGTATATTATAAGAGTTTTAAGGAATGAAAATATACGTTTGTTTCATATCCCGCACGCATTAGTAAAGATGCGGACGGGGGGAGCTAGTCATAAAAATATTTTTAGAGCAAATTATGAGTTTATGAATGTAAATAAGAAAAACAATATTAGTTTTGGATTCTTGCTTGTTGTTAGAAAGTTGTTCGATAAATTAATTCAAATGTTTTAATAGTATATTTAGCTGTAAATTTGTTGAATAATAATTACAAAATATGAGAAAATAAACTAATAGTCAAAGAGGGGGAATATGAAAAATAGTAGTGTCTGTGTTATTGGTCTGGGGTATATAGGTTTGCCTACAGCGGCACTTATTGCTTCAAGTGGACATAATGTTTTAGGTGTTGATATTAATAAAAAGATCATCAGTAAAATTAAAACAGGAAAAGCGCATATCGACGAACCCGATTTAGATAGTGTAGTAAAGCGAGTTGTCAGGTCAAAAGCGTTAACTGTATCAATAGAGCCAAGATTCTCGGATGTATTCCTAATAGCTGTTCCGACTCCGTTTAAAAGAGGTAATAAACCCGATCTTAGCTTTGTTGAAGCAGCAATAGATTCCATCTTGCCGTATATCCGCAAGGGAAATACTATTATTCTTGAATCAACTTGTCCTGTTGGAACTACAGAAAAACTTATCGTACTCAAATTAAAGGAAAAAGGTTTTGATATTGATAAGGATGTCTACATTGCATATTGTCCGGAAAGAGTACTGCCGGGACAAATTTTAAGAGAGTTAGTTTCGAATGATCGTATCGTAGGTGGCATTAATAATATCTCTTCAGGTAGAATTAAAGAATTCTATAGAACGTTTGTTAAAGGTGAGGTGTTTACTACTAATGCAAGAACAGCTGAATTGGCCAAACTTGCGGAGAACTCATTTAGAGATGTTAATATTGCGTTTTCGAATGAACTTTCTATGATATGTAAGCATATGAATATAGATTCTTCTGAATTAATACAACTTACAAACCGGCATCCGAGAGTGAAAATATTGAATCCAGGTCCTGGTGTTGGTGGTCATTGTATTGCTGTTGATCCCTGGTTTATAGTTAATAGCGCTCCAAAGCAAGCAAAATTGATTAAAATGGCAAGAGAGGTAAATAATTCTAAAGTAGATTGGGTCGTTAAAGATATAATAGAAAATATTACAAAATACAATAAGCCAATCGTTGGTATTTTTGGACTGACATACAAACAGGATGTCGGAGATCTGCGAGAAAGTCCCTCTTTAGAAATAGCCTTAAAGCTTAAAAAAATGGGGTATCGTATTATATGTTCCGAACCTAACCGCAGTGAAAAAGAAATTAAAGGGCTTAAAATATTAAATATCAAAGATATTACAAAAAAAGCTAACGTGCTTGTATTTCTTGTTTCGCACAGGGAATATGCTAAACTCGGAATTTTAAATTCTAAATATAAGCTAGTATTGAAATATGTAAATATTTGAATTTGTTTTCTCTTCATATTATTCATAAGTGACCGAGAAAGGAAGAGATGTTATTTTAAATATAAATAATACTTTTCAAGGAAAATAATATTATGGATGAAAAGACTCTTTACGAAAAGCAATATGCAGAAAAAAAAATGAAAAATAATACAACATTGCCCTTATTACGAGCGATGTTCAAAAAGTTAGATATAAGCCGCGAGGATATTGTATTGAAAATTATTGATAATGGCGATAAATTATTAGACGTGGGATGTGGTAATGGATCTTTGGTTTTCAAGATGGGCGATAGGTTTAAAGAAATACACGGTATTGATATTTCAGATTTTAGGGTTAAGGAAGCCGATCAAATATCTAAGTTAAAACATTGCAATTTAGTTAAATACTGTTTTTCTGTATCTAATGTCAACGAAGGTATAAAATATCAAGACAATATGTTTGACACAATAATTTGTGTTGCGACATTAGAACATGTTTTTGATCCATATCAATTAATTAGTGAAATATATAGAGTACTGAGACCAGGTGGTGTATTTATAGTTGAGGTGCCAAATATTGCATATATTAAATATAGGATTGGATTGTTGTTTGGAAAAATACCCGCAACCTCATCTGTGGGCAATTGGGAAGAGGCAGGGTGGGATGGAGGCCATCTTCATTATTTCAATAAAAGCAGGTTGTCAGGTTTACTGGAGTACAGCGGCTTTAACTTATTAAAAATAACTGGGGCAGGATTATTTGGTAGAGTGCGCAACTTTTATCCATCGCTTTTAACCGGTGACCTTTGTATAAAATGCATAAAACCGGGAAAACAATAGCCATAATTATTATATATTTAGCACTCTTGCCAGAAACCCCATGGGTTTAGCCCGTGGATGAATGGCGCCTGGAGCGAAGCGGAGGCTATTCTGGCATAATCGAAGATTATGCCGTTAGCATGAAGCCCCGGGTTTTAACTCGGGGAGAATCACTTAAAAGAGCAAGGAAAGGAAAAATTGAGTAAAGGTGTAAAAATTGGAATAATTACATTGCATCATGCGCATAATTATGGAGCTGTTTTGCAAAGTTATGCACTGATGATGTTTTTGAGAAACAATAATTGTGATGCTAAAATAATCAATTATAAAAATGCGTTTATAAAAGATGTAAATGAAAATATCACTCCGTTTTGTTTGCAAAAAGGAGCGCGGAAAATAATTAAAAGTATGTTGTGTTATAATATTAGGATTAACAAGTATAGAATATTTGATGATTTTATAAAAAACGAACTCATATTAAATGCAGATACTATTTGTAATTCTTCTCAAATAAAAGGGGGGTACGATCTTTTCATAACAGGCAGCGATCAAATATGGAACAGTAATTGTACGAAATTTGACAAAACGTATTTTTTAGATTTTGTTAAAGAAAAGAGAAAAAAGTATTCATATGCTGCTAGTTTTGGATTTGACGAAATCCCGGGTGAGTACATTAAAGAATACAAAGCCTTATTGCTAGATTTTGACAAGATATCGGTTAGAGAGAGTCAAGGTGCGATAATAATAAAAAATTTGACTGGGATAGATGTTCCTGTTGTGTTAGATCCTACCTTTTTGCTTACCTCAATGCAGTGGAAAAAATTAGCAAGAAAGGCTTCATACACCAAAAAATACATTTTCATGTATTTAGTTAATGAGACCCCATATATTATTGAATTTGCAAAGAAGCTCTCAATGGAAAAAGGAATAGAAATATTGTTTTTAAGTGACTCAATATTTAAGCAAAGCGGAATAACGTATATTCGGTCTGTTCATCCATATGAATGGTTGTGTTTATTGAAAAATGCAGAATATGTTGTTACAAACTCATTCCATGGTATAGCATTTTCTATTATTTTTCAAAAAGAATTATTTATTGGGTTCCCCCCCCCTTCATCTAAAGTTATTTCACGTCTTTGGAATATAATAAACATATTTGATTTACAAGCACGTTTAATTTCAGTTGAAAACATTGATAAAATTGATAATCTCTTAGATTATGCAAAAATTAATGAAATATTAGAGAAAGAACGTGCTAAATCTATTGAATATTTAAAGTGCATTGCACAAGGTCGCAGTGAGTAGGACAAAAAAGTTTGTTTACAATAGTTTTTCTTTAGCTCTATTGCAACTAGTAACAATAGCAATAGGTTTTATTATTCCAAGAGTTATGATAAAAACCTATGGTTCCGAAGTAAATGGTCTTATTATATCTATAAGTGGTTTTATTGGATATTTTAGTCTTGCCGAAGCCGGTCTGAGCGGTGCAGCTGTTTACGAATTATATAAACCGCTTATTAGCAATGACCACAAAACCATAAATGCAATTGTTTCTGCAGTTAAGAAATTCTATACAGTATCAGGATATATATTTATGGCGTTGACCGTGTTATTAGTATTATTATACCCATTATGTGTTAGGTCAAGTGTTGTGGGAGTATTTGGTGTTAGTGTTCTTGTGTTCATAATTGGTATTGCAGGTGCTTTAGAGTTATTTACAATGGCAAAATATAGAGTCCTGTTGACCGCCGATCAGAAAATATACGTACTATCTTTTTCATCAATTATTTCTTTAGCTCTCAGTGCGAGTATTATAATATTATCAGCTTACTTGAAAGTGAATATAATTATATTAAAGGTAGCGGCATTAGCTCCTATATTATTAAGGTCTTTAATATTGTACTTATATGTAAAATGGAAATATAAATATATTAATTACAATGCAGAAGCAGATATGCAAGCTCTGGATAAAAGATGGGATGTATTTTACTTGCAAATACTTGGGGTTGTACAGGTTGGGGCACCGATAGTTATTCTTACTGTGTTTACGAATTTAAAGCTTGTAAGCATTTATTCTATATTTACCATAATAATTAGCGGGGTAAGTGGAGTTCTTGGAATATTTTTGAATGGATTGTCTTCCTCGGTTGGCAATGTAATTGCAAGAAAAGAACTAAAAATATTACAAAAAACAACCGAGGAGACAGAATCTATATTTTATGGTCTTTTGACCATATTTTTCTCGATAACCATGGTGACTTTAATGCCTTTCGTAAGGTTGTATACACGCGGAATATCAGATGCAAATTATGATTTGCCTACAATCGGAATTTTGTTTGTGATAAATGGAATATTTAGTAATTTAAAAGCACCCCAAGGAATGTTAGTTATTTCTGCAGGAATGTATAAAGAAACGCGAAAACAATCGACAATCCAGGCTTTGATATTGGTAGTCGCGGGAGTAATACTTGTTCCAAGTTTTGGCCTTGCAGGTGTTTTAGTTGCTTCCTGTTTGTCAAATTTATATAGGGTTGTCGATTTATTGTATTTTGTTCCTCATAATTTGACAAAGCTACCAATAAGAAAAACTTTTATTAAACAGTTCATGGTATTAATTTGTTTAATTATTATTTGGATATCTTCAAGATTTGTAAACATTTGTCCCAATAATTATTATGAGTGGTTTAAGTATGTTTTCATAGTTATGTTTTATTCATTACTTATTGCTATAGCTATGACAATGTTGTTTGATAGAACTAACTTAAAATATGTATATTTTAGAATTAGGCGTTTTGCGAGATTGAAACGATGACCGCTCTTTATTTGAATAAAAAGGATTGTTGTGGATGTTTCGCATGCGGAAGCATTTGTTCTCAATCAGCAATTTCAATGAGGCCTGACAAAGAAGGATTTTTGTATCCTGAAGTTGATAAGAATAAATGCAAAGAGTGTGGCTACTGTAAAAAAGTGTGTGTTTTTCAGAAAAAATATACACTGCGTGTAAACAAAAATATCCAAGTATATGCGGTAAAACATGTTTCTTCTAAAGTAAGAAATAGAAGTTCGTCTGGTGGAATATTTACGGCTATTTCTGATGAAATTCTTTTTCACAAAGGTACTGTATATGGAGTAGGATACGATGAAAAAATGGTTGCTTGTCACCAGAGAGCGACGGATAAAAATGCAAGGGATAACTTTCGAGGATCAAAATACGTTCAGAGCGAAATTAGGCAGACGTTGAAACATGTTCAAGATGATCTTGAAAATGGTCTTTCGGTTCTGTTTACAGGTACGCCTTGCCAAATAGCAGCAGTAAAAGAATACATTAAACGAAAGCATGTGAATGCAAAGCAATTAATATTGTGTGATGTTGTTTGTCATGGGACTCCAAGTCCAAAAATATTTTCTGAATATTTGAAATATGCAGAAATCCTAAAAGGAAAAAAACTTGTTAATCATGTTTGTCGCTCAAAGAATTTGGGTTGGCATAGACATACGGAAATGAATATATTTGAAGATGGCGAAGAGGATTTTAAATCACAGTATTCTCAGGTTTATAAAGCTTTATTTTATGGGTCAATAATACTAAGACCGTGTTGTCATAACTGTAAATATACAAATCTGAGTCGACAATCAGATTTGACAATGGCTGACTATTGGGGAATAGAAAAGTGTTTTCCTGGTTTTGATGACAATAAAGGAGTGTCGCTGCTTTTAGTGAATACAGTAAAAGGGCAAAAAATGTTTGAAAATGTTTGCAGCAATATTGTATATTTGAAAAGCAATATCAAGGATTGCTTGCAGCCTCAGTTACAATTCCCAGCCAAAGCTTCTCCAATAAGAGGAAGTTTTTGGATGGATTATTATAATCGAGGATTTATATATGTTATTGGAAAATATGCCGGGTATAGTATTTCAAATAGAATAATAAAAGGACTTAAAAGTACTTTTAAAAAAATTGGAATTATTGGTTTTATTAAAAAGATAAGGAATTTGTGTTGTTAGTGTAGGTATTATATGAAAACAACTATATTTAATTCTTATACCAATCAATCGTCTTCTTTAAGCCTTTTTTAAGTTCTGTTTCTGCTTTAAATCCAAACTCTTTGTTTGCGCGGTTAGTATCCAGCATTCTTCTCGGCTGGCCGTCGGGTTTTGATTTGTCCCAGGTGATTTTACCTTTGAACTTGGTTAGTTTTACTATCAGGGTTACGAGTTCTTTTATGGAGATTTCGAAGCCGGCTCCTAGGTTTACGGGGTCGGTTTTGTTGTATTTTTCTGTTGCCAGGACTATTGCTTCTGCGGCGTCTTCGACGTAAAGGAATTCTCTTGTTGCTTTTCCGGTCCCCCATACTACTATTTCTTTATCGTTGTTTTTAATGGCGTCGAAGCATTTCTTTATTAATGCGGGGATTACATGGGAGCTTTTTGGATCAAAATTGTCTTTTGGACCGTAAAGGTTCACAGGGAGAAGGAATATTGAGTTAAAATCATACTCCTGCCTGTAGGCCTGTGACTGAACAAGAAGCATCTTTTTTGCGAGACCGTAAGGAGCGTTTGTTTCTTCCGGGTATCCATTCCAGAGATTTTCTTCTTTGAAGGGGACGGGATTGAACTTTGGGTAACAGCAGATAGTCCCGATGGCGACAAATTTCTCAATACCGCATAGTCTTCCTTCTTCCATAAGGTTAACACCCATCATAAGATTTTCATAAAAGAATTTACCCGGATGTTCCTTGTTTGCCCCGATGCCGCCTACAACTGCGGCAAGGTGGATTACAATATCGGGTTTGAAGTCAGAATAGGCTTTTTTTACAGCTTCCGTTTTTGTAAGGTCGTAATCTTTTTTTCTGGGGACAAAAATATGTTTGTACCCTCGAGCTTTGAGTTTTTCTACGACAAAAGACCCAAGGAATCCGGCACCGCCGGTAACAACTATTCGTTTATTTACCAAGTTTGATTTAGTCATAGCGTATTTTACAGAAAAACATCAGGAAAAGCAAGAAAGGAAATGTGAGGCGAAAGAAAGACAGAGGACGGAGAGCGGAAGGCAGCGGTCAGCTATAATAAGAGGGACGGCCACCCTTTAAGGTTGAAATCTTCCACGGAAAAAGGTAAGAATCATCTAAAAAGAGGGACAGACTTTAATGTTATTGAAAAATACTACTCTTTCCTGAAGCCGATTTGTTTTTTTGGTTTGGCGGGTTGATTTATCATTCGTCGGATTTGCCCGATAATATCCTTTATTACTTCGCTCCTCCAAAAAGACCGGCGGACAGGCGTGTTTTAAAGATACTGGATCCCCGCCTTCGCGAGGATGACAAAGGAGTTAGCAAATACCTTCTAAATGAAACAAAAACACGCATTATTTCAATGTTTATTATGATTGCTCTATCGCTGTTTAAAACACCGGATAGCATAGCTATGCCTTGTTCTGTAAAGGCATATGGTAAATATTTGGAAAATTCTCCATGTCTTAACATCGCAAATTGCGATGTTAAGATTTTGGCATATTCTTCCTTGGTTATTTGAAACATGAAATCATCAGGAAAGCGTCTGATATTCCTTTTAACAGCTTCGTTAAGCCTGAAAGTATCCACCGCATACAGCTCCGCAAGATCAGAACTCAGCATTACGTATTCGTTCCTTATAAGGTGTATTTTGTTTTCTATTGCTTTTGAAACTATTGGATGTTGTTCTTTCATTTAATTTCCCCCTTGAGAAAATAGATAAGAGTATTTTACAGAAAAACAGGAGGAAAAGCAAGAAAGGAAATGTGAGGTGGAAGAAAGACAGAGGACGGAGAGCGGAAGGCAGCGGTCAGCTAGAGGCGCGTCCGCCAATTATGTTGGGCGGATCTTTTGTAGAGATGGGCGGAAGCGCAGTAAAGGCAAGTGCAAAGACAATCATTATATTGAAATCATAACGTCAGAAAATTCTATGAAAGATTACTCTTTCCTGAAGCCGATTTGTTTTTTTGGTTTGGAAGGAGAGTCTATCATGCGACGGATTTGCCCGATGATATCCTTGATTACCTCTCCGTGGGTTTCTATTTTGTTGTCATGTAATTCCATTTTACTTTCAATTTTTGCAAGTTTTTCAAGTATTTCCTTGTGGGTTAACAAATACCTTCTAAAGGAAACAAAAACGCGCATTATTTCTATGTTAATTGTGATGGCTCTATCGCTGTTTAAAACACCCGATAGCATTGCGATACCTTGCTCTGTAAAGGCATAAGGATTGTAGCCGCCTAGATATTTCCTGGATGGTATCGCAAATTGCGATACCATGGTCGCGACTTCTTCGTCAGTTAATTGAAACATGAAATCTTCAGGGAAACGCTTTATGTTTCTTTTAACTGCCTCGTTTAAAATTCTGGTCTCAACCGCATACAATTCCGCAAGATCGGAACTTAACATTACGTATTCGTTCCTTATAAGGTGTATTTTGTTTTCTATTGCTTTTGAAACTATTGGATGTTGTTCTTTCATATATTTCCCCCTTGAGAAAATAGATAAGAGTATTTTACAGAAAAAAAACAGAAAAAGCAAGAAAGGAAATGTGAGGTGGAAGAGAAAGACAGAGGACGGAGAGCGGAAGGCAGCGGTCAGCTAGAGGCGCGTCCGCCAATTATGTTGGGCGGATCTTTGGAAGAGATGGTCAGATGCGCAGAGGCTTGGCAAGAACGACTGAATGAACAGATGCTCGTCCGTCAATAATGTTAGGCGGATCGTAGAGATGGGCGGAAGCGCAGCAAAGGCAAGTGCAAAGACAATCATTATATTGAAGTCGTAACGTCTGAAATTCCTATGAAAGATTACTCTTACCTGAAACCGGTTTGGTTTACTTAACAGGCTTCATCTTTTTAGGAAACGTTCGATTTAACTTCAACAGGTGCTTTTCTTTTTTAAGTTCATTTTGTAGTTCTTTTTCGCTTGGCAGGTAAAGTTTGTATTTAGAAGCAAAAAGCTTCTTGTTATCTTTTAGAACTGAATATTTAGCGATTGTTTCGTCTTTTTCAGAACATAGAATTATGCCGATTGTTGGATTGTCATCTTTGCCTTTCATCTTATCCTCGTAGAGACGCACATACATATCCATCTGTCCAACATCTTGATGGGAAAGCTTTTCTGTCTTTAGGTCAATTAAGACAAAACACTTCAAAAGATAATTGTAAAATACCAGGTCAATGTAAAAGTGTTGAGTTTCTGTGGATACTCTTTGTTGCCTGGCAACAAAAGAAAACCCTCTGCCTAATTCCAATAGGAACTTCTGGAGGTGGTCAATTAACGCTTGTTCGAGCTGATTTTCCTTTAAGCCTGTATTTTCTTGAAGTCCCAAAAACTCAAGTATAAACGGATCCTTTATTTGATCTTCAGGTTTAATTTTTAACAGCTGCGCTGTTTTGGAAGCTTCTTTTTTAAGGGGAGTCTTTTTTTTGCTTGTTAAAAGACGTTCATAATAGAAGGAGTTAATTTGCCGTTCCAACTGCCTGGTACTCCAATGTGCTTCTGCGCATTCATTAAGATAAAATGCTCGGGTTTTGTCATTATCTACCCTCAATAATAGACGATAATGCGTCCAGTTCAATTCTTGACGCAGTGCGTCAAGAATTGGGAAGGTAAGGTAAAAATTCCGCATAGTCGATAAATTGGTTTGGTCAAAGCCTTTTCCAAATTCTTGTGACAGCTTTTCAGATAGATTTTCCAATACTTTCTGGCCGTAGGCCGCTTTTCTATTGCCACTTTGTTCATTTTCAACAATTAATCTGCCTATATTCCAATAAGCCGTAACCATAACAGAATTAATCGCTCTATATGTTTTGTTTCTTGCTTCGACAAGGATATTTCGAATGTCGTTATACAAATAACTGCTGGTTGGTAGTATTTTCATTTTATTTCTCCCTTGAGAAAATAGATAAGAGTATTATACAAAAAAATAGTAGAAAAAGTAAATAAAGAAAGGTCTCCGGTCCTGGGCCCTGGGTGCCGGGGAAAGGGAACAACTGGAGGCCCGCCTGTTGGCGAGGTCTAGAAGAGGGACATCCACCCTTGTAGGTTAAATTCCTCCCCGGAAAAAGGTAAGAATAAATGAGGGACGTTAATGTTTTTGAAAAATACTACTCTTTCCTGAAACATGATTGTTTACTTGCAGGTACAATACTAGTTTGCTATAATTAGTCCAAGGTCACCTAAGGGGTGAAACAAAGGCAAATTCTAAGCTCTAAATTCTAAATTCGAAATTTATTGTATTAAAGCTCAAGGGGGAAAGGTTATGTGCGGGAAATATGCTTTTGTATCTTATCTTAATTCAACACGTTTTAAAATGCGTCATAAAAAGTTGACACATAAAAAGTTGAGGCTTGACAAACGAGAAAGTTTTGTATATAATCTCCTCAGTATACCCACCGCGCCTCTGCTGAGAAGCATGCGAAATTCGGTGGGTTTTTGCTTTTTAAGGGGTGGTATAATATGAAATATAATAAAACCCCTCTTACCTTTGAAGCTCAAGCAGACCTCCTTTCTCGCCGCGGCCTTATTGCTGAAAAGACCGTTCTTATAGACCGCTTAAAAAATGTAAATTATTATCGTTTAAGTGGTTACCTGTATCCCTATCGAAACGATGATCATAATTTTAAACCAGGCACTACATTAGAAAAAATATGGCGTCATTATACTTTCGATCGCCGCCTAAGACTGATTGTTATGGACGCGATTGAGCGTGTAGAGGTTTCTCTTAGGGCACAGCTTATTTACGGACTCGCTCATAGTACTGGTGCTTTTGGATATACCGAAATAAAATCATTACCGCAGTTGAAATTAGATGCATATATGAGATGGGCCGGTGAAGTCAAACATGAAATTGACCGCAGTCATGAAACATTTGTTAAGCATTTTAAAGCCAAATATGGAGATACTCATGAGTATTTGTCTTTATGGATGACCGGTGAAATTATTTCATTTGGATGCACTTTAACAATGTACAGAGGTGCATCTATAGATATTAAAAAAAGAATTGCAGAATATTATGGTATATCCGATAATGTCTTGACATCCTGGTTGCAGACTATAAATGTTATTCGCAATATTTGTGCGCATCACAGCCGTTTATGGAATAGAGAGCTTGGAGTTAAGCCTTATATTCCAAGAAAAAACAAATATCCTCAATGGCATTTTCCCGTTCCCGTGCTCATGAGCGCTAGAGTTTTACATCAATCAATAGTTACTCAAATACCGGCTATTAGTGAGAGATTGTTAGAATTTTTTGAAGTGGAAAAAAGTGGTTATATGATATGTAAACAAAATATCGATCAAATCATCGAAGGATCAGATCTTTCACCGGATTCTAAGAGGTTGCTTGTAGTTCTTACGCAGACTCCGTATAGGGTATTTGTTATTTTATCAATATTACAGTATTTTCTTAAGATAATTGCACCGCAAAGTGGTTGGAAAACTCGTTTGATGATATTGCTTGATGAATATCCGGAAGTATCCCGTTGGAGTATGGGTTTTCCTGAAAACTGGAAAGATTGTAAGATTTGGAAACTATAATTTTATAACGCGAATAAATAGCAAAATTTGTGATTTCAATATTTCATTTAGCCAACAAGGTGTTGGCTAAATGTTTTAAAAGCTTCTTTTTTACTGCATAGGAAAGTATACCCTTGCGGGCACAAGTAAAATACTTTTCTATCTCCGCTTGATTTGCTTCACAAATCATAACAGCTGGGACTGCGAAAATCGCCTGATATTAGCGATAAAAGTCATCGACGAAGGCGATTTTCTTGAAGGGAACTTGCATAATTTGGGCAACAACCTGTTGCCCAAATTGATTTTTGACAATTTGTATTATTAAAGCTCAAGGGGGAAAGGAGATGAAATCTAAAAATTCAAACGTTTCAAAACTAAAGCGGCCGGATTTATATAATCGTATAAGGGCTATTTTGGAAAATGCACGAAACAATGTTGTGAGAGCTGTGAATAGCGAGATGCTAACGGCTTATTGGCATATAGGGCAAGAGATCGTACAGGAAGAACAAAAAGGCAAGGTCCGTGCGGCCTATGGGGAAAAACTGATTAAAACTCTGGCAACACGCTTATCTGCTGATTTTGGAAAAGGCTATGATTCTAGCAACTTATGGAATATTCGGAAATTTCATATCACTTATCCAATTCTCGACGCAGTGCGTCGAGAATTGAGCTGGACGCATTACCGTATTCTTATACGCATAGAAAAACCGGAAGCCAGGTCTTTTTATGAGATTGAGTGTATCGAAAATAATTGGTCAGCTCGGGAGCTTGAACGACAAAAGGGTTCTTTCCTTTTTGAACGACTTTCCTTAAGCAGAGATAAAAAAGGACTTGCTAAATTAGCACAAAAGGGACAAGAACTTCAGACCTATAAGGATATGATAAAGGATCCTTATGTTTTAGAATTTACGGGTCTTGCCCCGCAGGCGAAATTGTACGAAAATAATCTTGAGCAGGCGATAATCGACAATCTTTCTAAGTTTTTGCTTGAACTGGGCAAAGGTTTTACTTTTGTGGGCCGCCAAAAACGAATTTCACTGGATGGCGACCATTTTTATGTTGATCTGGTATTCTACAACACAATTTTGAGATGCTATGTCCTCGTTGACCTAAAAATCGGCAGACTGGCTCATCAGGATATAGGCCAGATGCAGATGTACGTTAACTATTATGACCGGGATATTAAACAGAAGAACGATAACCCTACCGTAGGTTTGATCCTTTGCGAAGATAAAAAGGATGCTGTAGTAAGGTACACTCTTCCAAAAAATAATAAACAGATATATGCCTCTAAGTATAAGCTGTATTTGCCTACAGAAAAGGAACTAATAAAAGAAATAAGAAGGGAACATCCTGAGGTGGTCAGAAGATGTAGTCGGTCACCAGACAAAGAGGGACAGCCACCCTTATAGGTTGATATCTTCCACGGAAAAAGGTAAGAATAAATGAGGAACTTTAATGTTTTTGAAAAATACTACTCTTTCTTGAAGCCGATTTGTATTTTTGGTTTGGTGCAAATTCCGGAGCAATCCGGTAACTGATTCCGTCCATCTATTCCTATTCATTTTCAGTGTTTCTGCTTGACAAATAATCAAATAATACATATACTATGGTATAAGTATTATTTGAGAGGTGAAAAATGATCAAATTACACAAAAGAAAGATAATAAGAGCTTTGTCAAAGTATTTAAAGGATAAGGAAACACTTGTTTTGCATGGCGCCAGGCAAGTGGGAAAAACCTCTGTTTTGCATTATATAATGGAGAATGTTCTAAAGGAAGAAAAGAAAAAAAACATTTTCTATTTTGACCTTGAAGATTTTGCTTTGTTGGAGCTTTGCGACAGCGGGGTGGAAAATGTAGTTTCATACCTGAAAGGCAAAGGGGCGGATCTTTCTTGCCGGGTTTTTCTTTTCATTGATGAAATACAGTATCTAAAGAATCCTACGTCTTATATAAAACTCTTTACGGACAGATATAAAGATCGTATTAAACTTGTTGTCAGCGGCTCTTCAAGTTTTCTTATAAAATCTAAGTTTAAAGATTCCCTTGCAGGCCGGATTATTGATTTTGAACTTTTTCCTCTGGATTTTGAGGAATTTCTGGTTTTCAAAAAACAGAATTATAAAATAAGCCTTTCTCTTTCGGATGCCATAAATAAGGAGCTTAGAAAAGCTTACGAGGAATTTGTGCTTTTTGGCGGATATCCTGCAGTTGTGCTTGAGGAAGAAGTTACGAAGAAAGAAATGAAGCTTAAGCAACTGATAAACACATATATAAAAAAAGATATCCGGGATCTTGCAAATATCAGGGAGGTTGAAAAATTTAACAGTTTGGTGCAGCTTCTTGCTTCGCAAACCGGCAATCAGGTTAACGCAACGGAATTGGCCAATACCTTGCGGCTTTCTCTTATAACCACTGAAGAGTTTCTTTTCTTGCTGGAGAATACATATATTGTAAAAATGCTTAGACCATTTCATAAAAATATAAGAAGTGAGCTTACGAAAATGCCAAAAGTATATTTCGAGGATAACGGCCTTGCAAATTTATTGGCAAATAAAACCTTTAGCGTGAAAATAGACGGGAATCTTTTAGAGACCTCCGTCTTTTCTCAATTCAGAAAAAATATTGACCTTTCGCGTCTGAACTACTGGCGTACGGCGAACAAACAGGAAGTGGACTTTATAATTGATGGGACGGTCCCTGTCGAAGTCAAAACCACATTCTTAAACAGTTATACTGCGCATCTGAAGGTTTTTATGGAGAAATATGGTTTGAAAAAAGGATATGTTTGTTGTCTGAAAAAACCCGAGGAGTCTAGAAATAACGGAATAGAGACAATATATCCCTGGCAGGTTCATTTGTTGGCAAAAACATAAGAGGGACACCCTTATAGGTTGAATTCCTTCCCGGAAAAAGGTAAGAGTGAAATTCCACGCTCTTACGAGGCGTCATTTCATACTTGAGCCCTGCTCAAACCAAAGGAGTATCCTCCTTTGGAATCCTCTTGTGAGCGGAGACTATTCATTATACGCGGTTTTTTCATCCACGGGCTCACGCCTGCACAATAAATGAGGGGCGTTAATATCTTCGAAATGATGAAGGTCAGTCTGCCTTTAGTCCCGCCTGTTGGCGAGTTCTCGTAACAAACATTGTTGAGGACGAGACCCCGTCAAAATGAGTTTGAAGGGGAAAGAACGGTAAGAACTGATAAGATGCTTGGATGATTGGACGCTTAGAGGCTTGGCAGCAAAGGCAAGTGCAAAGACAATTATAATATTGGAGCCGTAACTTATTAAAATTCCCATGAAAGATTACTCTTTCCTGAAGCCGATTTGTTTACTTGTTGTACTTTCTTCAATTTGCTATAATTAGTCAAAGGTCACCTGAGGGGTGAAAGGAAAAAAGAATCATGGAAAAGATTGACGTTATTGACAAAACGCTGTATGTGTACTATAATATAGTTCAGTAGTACTATATCTTAGTACACGGAGGAATATATGCTGATTCCGGCGGTAAGGAAAAAGATACTGGAAGTATTCTTGAGAGAACCGTTTAAGGAGATACATCTTAGCCCAAGTTCCGCTGAATTAGGCATATTTAGACTCATTTCCCTTATTTAAAGCCTTTTTTTATTAAAGGTCTGTACCACATTTCAATTTCAAATCGATTGAAAGTTTTTCAGGAATTTGGATTTTCAA
>Ga0208373_1000553_pt1 | contig 63149 bp, 70 predicted proteins | sample RifOxyC2_FD_184036 | JGI IMG/M metagenome (GOLD analysis project Ga0208373, IMG submission 184036) | Soil microbial communities from Rifle, Colorado - Rifle Oxygen_injection C2 (SPAdes) | ecosystem: Environmental > Terrestrial > Deep subsurface > Rock core/Sediment | place: Rifle, Colorado...
CCCAAGGATCCTCACCCGGAATCCAGAACCGCTTGGCCGGCACGCTCCGCCACTCCCAGCGTTCAAGCCAAGATTGAGGAAGATATTGACGCAAGATATTAGCACCATTGCCGGGAAAAACCAGCAGGGTCTGTTGCGGATCACGGAGCGACCAGAAGGGATCAGCCAGTAAAGATTCAGTCATTTCTTCCGCCCGGACCACAGTCAGTCCAAATGACGAAAGAACAACAGCCTCTTCACCCGCTCGCACATCATCAATGAGGTATTTCATTTCTTTCCTCCATTCTGGATGGCTTCCAGCACAGCCGTGATGGGAACGCCCCGCTTGCCCACCAGCAAAGTCTTCCAACCCAGGGCAGCCGGCATGGTCAAATCCAGGAGCTGGTCATCGCCGATCATCCAGTATTCACTGGCATCCGGATACTGAGACTGGAGCCACTGCCAAACATACGGATCTGGCTTGGCCACCGGGAAAAAACAGGACAGCCAACATCGGTTGAAGTGTCGGCTGAGAGCCAATCTCTGATTGACTTGGTACCATCCAGGTTCAGTTGTATTACTGACCAGTATCAGGATGTTGTCCGGATCTTGCTGCAAACCTTCCAGGGTGGCCAAGGCGCCCGGCAGCCAATAAACAGCTTCGTTCTCCCCTTGCCACAGACTAGTGACCTCAGACGGGTCTAGATGGCGGGGGCTAGGAGTGCTCTGACCATTCCGCCATTCAGGTGTATACAACTGGCGGTACAAAATACCCTGGAGATCACTATAGGTCAGGGGTCCTGGTCCATAACCTGAACGACCCAGCCGTTCCAGCACCCCCTCGTGACCTTCTGTTATGAACCGTCCCATTTCTGTCATGAGCACATTGCGAGCAATGGCCTGTACTCGTTTCCGATCAAAGGACTTGGCATACCGATCTTCGTAAGTTTCTCCCGACCAAGACGAACCAATCAACGTACCCCAAAGATCCAGTCCGATTACTCTTTTCATTTCTTCACCCCTTGAATTGTCAATGTCCATTCCGCCCAGCTTTTGTCAAAGACCAAAGCTGGTGCCGAAAGAACATCAAGTTCTTTCTTGAGCCAGATTGATCAGAGCCTCCAAAGCTATGATTATGGCCTGGTCCACAATTTTTTCCGTTGTTTCTGGATCTGCCTCTCCCACCACTGGAACGTCTTGCCTTTGCAATCGCCGAATAAGCGGTTCAGGAGCGGCATTTACCGCCAACACTGCCCCGGCCCGCACTTGATACAGGCTGGCGATCACGAACAGAGCAGCACATTCCATTTCCGAAGACAGAATAGGAGTGTCTTTCCCTTGCCAACGAGGCGACAATAAGTACTGTCCCCATTTGGTAATAGCGCTGGCCGGGCTATAGAAAGCGTCGTGAGTGCGGTTTATCCCGACAAAATACGATCCACCTTTCTTCTTCACCGCCTGTCTCAGAGCCGAGACAACATCCGAATCGGCCACGGCCGGGAAACCCAAGGGTAAGTATTCTTGGGTCGTTCCTTCATCACGTACCGTGGCCGTCGGAATGACCAATGATCCGATAGAAATTCTTTCCTGCCAAGCACCACCGCAGGTACCGACACGAATCAAAACTTGAGCACCAGCTGCAATGAGTTCTTCAACCGCAATAGCAGTTGAGGGGCAACCAATACCAGTAGAGCAAACCGTAACCGGTAATCCCTGATACCTGCCCAAACCGACACGAAATTCCCGGTTTGAGGAAAGTATCTGGAAATCAGCCAGAGAACGGCCGATGACATCCACCCGTCCCGGATCGCCCGGAAGCAAGACATAAGGTGAAATCTGACTCGAAGTAATTTTGAGATGGGTAAACATATGAAAAAAGATTAAATAACAAAAAATCGCCGAAAAGGCGACAAAGACGACCAAGCCAAAATTAACCTTAGGCTAGGTCGTCTTGAAGATGATGACTAAATAAATTCATAGGTTATTCTGTATTAGTGTATTAACACAATAACACAGAATATCATCCTTAGTCAATTCCCCTGGGGATAAGTTCAACCCCGCTCCGTTTGGTGATAGCGCGCCCACCAATCTCGAAAACGATCAGAATTAGCCAGCAGTTCCTTAAAACTGCCCTGAGCGATGAGGCGTCCATTGGCAAAGAAAAATATTTGGTCAAACAAAGGCAGGAGGTGCAAACGATGAATAGAAGAAATAATCGTCTTGCCGGCGAAGTGCCTGAAAATGTTCCGATAAATCTTCAACTCGTTAATCGCATCTACACTACTGGTCGGCTCATCCAAGAGTAAAATCTCTTTGGTGCTGGCGGCTAACAATCCCCGGGCTAAAGCCAAGCGTTGTTTTTCTCCTCCGCTTAAATTAACCCCTTTTTCCACGATGGAAGAATCATATTGATTGGGCAAGCGGTCTATCTTAGCGCTCAAATTGACCAAATCCGTGTATTGGCGGATTTCAGCCATTTTCCGCGGTACCCCAATAGTTATATTTTCTTTGATGGTCGTGGCAAAAATCTCTGGTTCTTGGGGGATGAGAGCAATGTTCTCACTGATATTGTCAAATCCCTGGGGCAATTTCTGCCCATCCACATACACGGCACCAATCCGACTCTTATACAAACTACGGATGAGTTTCAATAGAGTAGTCTTCCCGCTCCCACTGTCGCCAATAAAAGCCACCCGTTCCCCTTTTTTAATTACCAAAGATATCTGGTGCAAACTCCGACTGGCTCCCGCGGCCGGCTGATAAGAAAAACTCAATCCTTCAATTTTCAGTTCCTTCCAGGGACGGCGACGAAGATCAATCAATCCTGAGCGCAAATTATCTTGAAATTCTCGGCTGATTTCTTCGGCATTGAGAACCGCAGTCTGCTGACGGACGATATCACCATACATGTAGGCAAAACGAAAAAACAGTCCGTTGATTCTTTGGACATAACCATATAACACATAAATAGTGCCCAAAAGAAGAACGCTGCCGCTACGATAATTGGTAAAGATATAGGTGAAGAGAACCGAGAAAGTCATGATGGCCGTGCACAAAGAAACGAGAAACCATTTAGTTTCATTCAAGCGGTTATTTCGCACAAAAAGCCCAAGGGGCTGAATGATTTTCTGCCAGACCGCTTGCGTGATCAATTTTTCTATCCGCAGGATGATCACCGTGGTAATATTGGATAAAGCATCAAAGATCTTTTCCGCAATTTTATTCTCCGCCCGATTTAATTGATGGTACTGACCGATCAAAACTTTATCAAAACGTAAAATAATACCCAGAGTGACTAACACCATGGCTAAGACAATATAACCGGCGTGAATATTGAAATAGACCAGGGCAAAATAGGAAGCCGAAAAACGGACCACAGTTTCAATAACTAAAAAAGAATCACTGGCATATTCAAACAAGCCTCGCGTCCCTTTCTCAATTTTGTCTATGGTATCACCCGAATGATGATCAGTGTGCCATTCCGCTGGCAAGGCAGTGGTACCTTCTAACAAATATTTTTTGTAGTTAGCCTTGGCTAAAAAAGCATTTTTGTTTTCAATAACCCGGGCCGGACCGTGAAAAATCCAAAACGCAATTTCCAAAACTATGAACAGGGTAAGGTAGGTAATGATCCGAGGGAGGCTTTCCGCGGTCAAACCATATTTTTGAATGGTATTAAGAATAAAAGCGACGACCAACGGCTCAAAAAAACCAATAATGTTCGCCCCGACAAAAAGACAAACATAAAAGACCACCCAGCGACGATTGCCCTCAGAATATTGCCAAACTTTACGCGTGAGATAAACAATGGGATTGTTAGCCATCTTCATATACGCCTATTATTTTACCATAAAAAATAAAAACGAGCACGTAGCTCGAATTTATTTTTTCAGTGCTCTCGGCAGGAATCGAACCTGCATTGCCAGATCCGCAATCTGGTGTCCTATCCATTGAACGACGGGAGCTTAATGGGGGGCAGTATACTAAAAAAAACAATGTCCGTCAAGCGACGGACTTTTGTTTAATGTATTCTCCAGTTTCGGGCAATCCGATCACTTACCGGTTCCTCTTCTTTCTCCACATCTTCGGGGAGGAACTCTCGTAAGGCGGTTTTTACGCCCAGAGGATTTTGATCTAACAAAGGAATTTGCAAACGAGGGTGGATCAGACTCTTGGGTTCAATGTATAATTTCTTTACTTCGGGCGGATTATAAATGACATAGAATTTTTCCAATTCAACATAGGGATAAAAGCGGGTGCCAACCACCAAACCTTGATCGGTTATCTGAAACGGAATCGACCGTGGCTCCTGGTGAGTTTGTAGAAAAAGGATAATGACAAAAAGGACAATAATCAAGGCAAACAAGAAATTGCCTGTGAACAGACCATAAAAGACCAAGGCTAGGCCAATCGCTCCCATAAAAATATACCAAACCAAAGTTCGCTGGTGTTTTTCAAACTCTTGGATAGTCCATTCTTGGAGAACTTCGCCCAAAGAGGCTTCTTCCTTTATTATTTGCGGCATAAAGACAGGTTATTGAGTGGACAATGCTGGAATCGAACCAGCGACCTCTGCAATGTGAATGCAGCGCTCTAACCAGCTGAGCCAATTGTCCGTGCTTACAATATAACAGAAAGTTAGGAAAAACTCAAACTCCTCCAGTTGCCAAACCTTTATTTTTCCGCTATACTGCCAGCGTATGTTGACCCAAAGTCCAATTAATTTTTTGGACAAACCGTCAGGACATAACCCGCCACCTCAATCCTCGGGCAAGGCGCTTTTTTTTGTTTCCTTGATTTTACTCCTCTTCGTTGGTGGTTGTCTAACCCGCCTATTGATTGGAGAATACGCACCCCAGGATCCTTTAGCCTATGACCCGGTAACCCTGGAAGCGAAAAAACCCGATGGTTTGTTCAACAAAATCACCCATCTAGTGTTCACCAAGGAGCACAAACTATTGGGCTACAAAGATGACCGGATTAATTTACTTTTGTTGGGAATCGGCGGACCAGGACATGATGGCCCCTATCTTACCGACACCATGATCATCGCCAGTGTCAAACCGTCAACCGGACAAGTGGCCATGATTTCCATCCCGCGTGATTTGGGGGTAAAAATCCCCGGACACGGAACAAAAAAAATCAACCATGCGAATGCGTACGGCGAGTCAGAAGAAACCGGATCTGGTCCAGAATTGGCTAAACAAGTGATAGAAGACACTTTTGATCTGGAAATCCATTACTACCTTCGGGTCGATTTCAAGGCTTTTGTGGATATTGTGAATGAAGTCGGGGGACTCAATGTAGATGTTGACCGCAGTTTTGTCGACCATCTATATCCAGCCCCTGATTACGAATACCAGACTGTCTCTTTCAATGCTGGGCCGCAAAGTATGACTGGCGAGAAAGCTTTACAATTTGTCCGCTCCCGTCACGGCACCAACGGCGAAGCTTCCGACTTCTCCCGCGCTAAACGTCAACAGAAAATTCTCTTTGCGCTCAAAGAAAAACTCCTCACCTTTTCCACCCTAGCCAATCCAGTACGCATTAACAATATCCGCAATACCCTATCTCAACACCTGGTAACCGATCTCCAGTTCGCAGACATCGTTTCTTTCCTTCGTCTTTTCCGAGAGATGGAGGGTAAACAAATTATTACCCTCGTCCTGGACAATGGCCAAAATGGTTTTCTCAATTCCAGCACCGCCGCAGATGGGGCCTTCATTCTTGTTCCTCGGGCCGGAAACTTTAAAGACATTAATACAACCATTGAAAATATTTTTGAAGAACAAACACCGGCAATTGACAACACTCCAGCCCAGACCGCACCCTTGATTGAGCCCGCTAATATTGAAATTCAAAACGGCACTTGGGTGGCCGGCACAGCAGCTCGCTTGCGCAAACAACTACAAGAAAAAAACTTCATTGTTACCACAATCGGTAATACAGAAGACAAGCCGATTCTCAATTCCGGCATCTATCAGATAAAAGAATCCGCCCCCTTGTCTCTGCTCCAAGCCCTGCAACAAGAATTACATATCGCTATCAAACAGAATTTACCTCCCAACATCGTGGCCACATCTACTACTGACATTTTAGTCATTATCGGCGAAGACCTTTTGCAATAATCATATGAACATGAACAATCCTCGACAAATTTTGACTGACAATCTTCCGACTGTCACTATTATCGGTCGTGCCAATGTCGGCAAGTCAACGCTTTTTAATCGCCTCATTGAAGAACATAAGGCGATTGTTTCCGAAGTGCCCGGCACCACTCGGACGAACAACGAAGGCCTGGTCCTTTGGCAAGGAAAATATTTCCGACTCATTGATACTGGCGGGCTTACTTTCTCTCCGGACATCCCTTTAGAAGAAGAGATATTTCATCAAGCGGAGATGGCTTTGAAACAAGCCGACCTAATCCTCTTTGTCACCGATGCCCAGGGCGGTATCCTCCCCCAAGAAAAAGAACTGGCCAAAAAAATGCGCCGAGTGATCATCAAACCGGTTGTGCTCGTCGCCAACAAAGTGGATACAAAAAAATGGGAAATGGAAGTCCACTCCCCTGAATGGGCCAAGTTGGGATTAGGACAACCATTTGCCATCTCTGCCGCCAATGGCCGGCAAATTGGCGACCTACTGGAACTGATTCATAAAAATTTAAGAAAAGCTAAAAAAGCTCCTAAAAAAAAGACTGAACTCGGGGAAAAAATAAACATCAGCATTATCGGCCGACCTAACGTAGGCAAATCCTCTTTATTCAACAAACTAATTGGCCAAGAAAAAGTTATTGTCTCGGACCTTGCCCACACTACTCGGGAACCGCATGACACCCTGGTCACCTATGAGCATCAGGACAAAAAATATCTGCTAAATTTCGTGGACACGGCCGGTATTCGTCGGAAAGCCAAGGTAGAAGGACAATTAGAACGCCAAGGCATTAGGAAAAGCTTGGAAACAGTGGAAGAAGCAGACATAGTTTTGTTCTTAGTCGATGGCGCTGAACCGATCTCCTCCCAAGACATGCAGTTGGCCGGGTTATTGGAAAAACATTCTAAAAGTGTCATTTTGATAATCAACAAATGGGATTTAGCGGAAGAACGGGATGACCAATACCGCAACGCTGCCAAAACCATGGTCTACGAACACTTCCCTCATTTGAATTTTGCTCCGCTCATCTTTGTCAGCGCCAAAACCGGATACCGCGTTGCAGATATTTTTCCTTTAATCATCCAAGCGGCCACGGCCCGACAAACCGAAGTACCAGAAGAGGCCCTCCGTCTTTTCTTACACCAAATCACCAAAACTCACCGCCCGGCGCGCGGTCGAGGTACACGACAGCCTGAAATCTTACGGCTCCGCCAACTCCGAAGCAATCCACCCATTTTCGATGCTTTCATCAAGAGCAAAACTTCGCTCCATCGTTCTTATCTTAATTTCATGGAAAACAAACTCCGCGAGCGCTTTAATTTTTTTGCCACCCCAATCGTGATAAAATTAAGCAAGCAGAAAAGATAATTATGAAACTCATCGTCGGTTTAGGTAATCCGGGAAAAAATTACGCCAGGACACGCCACAATGCCGGCTTTATCGCCTTGGATTTATTATTGAAAAAAATCAGTCCTGACCGTTCCTGGGAACTGAGCAAAAAATTCAATGCGGAGATCGCGACTGTTGCCACCAAAAACGGCCGGGTAATTCTGGCCAAGCCCATGACTTTCATGAATGCTTCTGGCCAAGCCGTGCAATTACTAGCTCATTACCACAAAGTCAATCCTCCTGACATCATCGTTATTCATGATGACAAGGATTTGTCTCTAGGAACTCATAAGATCCAGACTGACCGCGGAGCGGCCGGACACAATGGTGTCATTTCCATTTTTACTCACCTCAAAACTCAAAATATCGTTCGGGTCCGTTTAGGCATTGCGTCAGAGTCGGGAAAGAAAATACCGGATACAGCTGACTTTGTTTTGAAAAACTTTGGTCTTTTAGAAAAACGGCGTTTTTTAACGGCGGTTGATTCCGCCCTAACCGAGCTGCAACGTATGATTTAATTAAACATCTCACCTGTTTAATATATTAATCATTTCTGTATGAATAAAAAAATCATTTTCTTTCTTGTCTACATCTTCGCCGGATTCGGTCTCATGCAAATCCCCTTCAGTCAAATTATCGGCTCCAGTCTCAAATTTTCTTTATTTGATTTCTTTGGCCCTATCATTGGCGGTCTGGCTGGATCCTTGGCCGGTTTGGTTACTGTCCTAGCCATGCAAGTCCTAAACTGGACGATTCACGGCTTGGCCATGGATGTTGGTACTCTGATCCGTTTCTTTCCCATGCTGTTTGCTGTCCTATATTTTGCCCGCCGTTCCTGGTTAATCTGCACTGTACCAGTACTGGCCATGGTTGCTTTTTGGATTCATCCCGAAGGCCGGGCCGCTTGGTACTATGCCTTATACTGGCTGATCCCTGTGGCCATGTATTTCCTGGCTGATCGTTTTCTCTTAGCGCGGGCCCTAGGCACCACCTTCACTGCCCATGCTGTCGGCAGCATACTCTTTCTCTATTTCTTCAATCTGCCGAGCGCAGTTTGGATCGGTCTGCTTCCCATAGTTTGGAAAGAGCGCGGTCTAATGGCTCTAGGCATCCTGGTCAGCTACATTGCTTTCAATTTCCTCTTAAGCTTTCTCCAGAAAAAACTCCATGTCTCGTTCCCCTTCCTCAGACTGAACCCCAAATACTCGCTCAATAACCATTAGTCTTTTCCCCCTCAACCGAGGGGGTTAGGTTATGAATTTTGCTTCCGCCTACAATTATCTTCTTTCCCTGCAAAATCTCCGCCGACAAGAATACATGGCAACCAACAAACACGCTGCTCTGCATCTTCAACGCTTGGAATTTTTGTTATCCTTGCTCGATCATCCCGAAAAAAAAATCCCCCACTATATTCATGTCACTGGTACGAGCGGCAAAGGTTCAGTCTGTTCTTATCTGCATCAGATTTTATTAGCCAACGGGAAAAGGGTCGGGTCGACTGCCTCCCCCCATCCCCATACGATTTTAGAGCGCTGGCGAGTGGGCCGACGAATCATGCGACCAGTAGAGTTCGTTCGCTATGTCGAGATCCTCAAACCTATATTGGACAAATACCTCCGAACCACCTCTTTAGAACCACCGTCTTTTTTTGAAATAACAGAAGCGATTGGTCTTTTATTTTTCGTTGAACAACGGATAGAATGGGCAGTAATGGAAGTGGGCTGTGGCGGACGTTACGATTCCAGCAATGTCATTCCCAATAAAGACCTGGCCATTATCACCAACATCGGTTTAGATCATGTCGGGGTCATCGGGAATAACAAAAAGGAAATTGCTCAAGAAAAAGCCGGGATTATAAAAAGAGGCTGCTGGGTATTGACCAATGAAACGAATCCTCAAATATTGCCCATTTTCCAAAAAGAAATCAAAAAAACAAAAGCCCAGGGCTTGATCCGGACTAAATTAAAAATGGTAAAAAATATTCAAGTAAATCTGTCTGGTACATCTTTTTCCTACCAAGGACAAGAATTCCACACCCCGGCCCCTGGCATTCATCAGGCCCATAATGCAATTTTAGCCATCGGAGCAGCCAAGATTCTCAACATTCCCGAAAACCAAATCCGAACCGGCCTGGCCAACACCCACCAATCTCTTTGTCTAGAAATCACTGGCCAACACCCCCTGGTCGTCTCTGATGGCGCCCACAATCCGAATAAAATCAAAACGACAGTCCAGACGATCCAACAGATGTTCCCGGATAAAACAAAAATACATCTGGTAATCGGTTTTTCCGCGGACAAAAATATCAAATCAATGGTGAGGAGTCTGGCCACTCTTCAGCCGACTTCCATTGCCTGCACTCGACAGACTATCAATCCTTTTCGCCAGACCGCCAATCCGGCTGAATTAGCTAAAATGTTTTCTTGTTTTTGTTCCAGCCGACTGGTTAACAGTTTCCTGGATCCTCACCAAGCCCTCGCTTGGTCACGAACCCAAGAACAGAAAAATCCTGGAATAATACTCGTCACCGGCAGTATTTTTCTGAGTGGCGAATTGACAATGGATACACTAGGATAAAAACCACTCAATTTGACAGACCGTCGCCCTTCCTTTAATATGGAAAAACAAATAATATGAATACCCTGGTCATCGTCGAATCTCCTACTAAAGCCAAAACTATTACCAAATTCCTCGGTAAAGGATTTCTGATTGAATCATCTTTTGGCCATATTCGCGATCTCCCGGCCAAAAGTATGGGCGTGGATATAGCCAATGATACCTTTTTGCCGAAATATGTAATTCCGACCGCCAAAAAAGCCCGAGTAAAAAAACTCCAAGAATTGGCTGCTAAAAGTACAGAAGTCATTTTCGCCACTGATGAGGACCGCGAAGGCGAAGCCATTTCTTGGCACTTAGCCCAGGCCCTTAAACTAGACCCGGAAAAAGTAAAACGAATTGTTTTTCATGAAATTACCAAGACTGCCCTGACAGAAGCCCTCGCCCACCCCCGACACATTGATCAAAAACTAGTGGATGCCCAACAAGCCCGACGCGTCTTGGATCGGCTGGTCGGTTATGAACTGTCCCCTTTTCTTTGGAAAAAAGTCGCCCGTGGTCTGTCAGCTGGTCGAGTCCAATCTGTAGCCGTGCGTCTGATTGTGGAACGAGAACGAGCCATCAATAATTTTCAAACCCAAGAGTACTGGACCCTGACTGCTCATTTACATCACGGCCAGGATTTCCTCGCTCCACTCTGGTCTAAAGCCGGAAAAAAATACGACAAATTAGATTTAAATTCCCGAGAAAAAATCGATACCATCCTGGCTGATCTAGCTGGAGCTTCTTTTGTTGTCTCTCAAGTCAGCAAAAAAGAAACCAAACGCCAGCCCGCCCCGCCATTTACCACTTCCACTTTACAACAGGCGGCCAACAATCGTTTCGGTTATTCCGCCAAACAAACTATGGTCCTGGCTCAACAACTTTATGAAGGTTTAAAAATCGGGACCGAAGGACAAGTGGGCCTGATCACTTACATGCGTACGGACTCGGTCAACCTAGCGGAAAAATTTTTGACTGAAGCCAGAGATTACATCCAGAAAAATTTCGGCGATAAATACATTCCAGACAAGCCCCGCTTCTTTGCGAATAAATCCAAGGGAGCGCAAGAAGCGCATGAAGCTATCCGCCCGACAGAAGCTAGTCGCACCCCGGAATCCCTTGCCTCGTATTTATCCCCTACCCAATTAAAGCTTTATACCCTCATCTGGCAACGAGCCATGGCCAGCCAAATGACCCCCGCCAGTTTCAATCGTACCAACATCAACCTGACGGCCAAGCAATATACTTTCCGAGCGACTGGCCAACAATTGCTTTTCCCGGGATGGCTACAAATCTACGCTGGAGTGATTAAAGAAGAATACTTGCCAGACCTGAAAACCGGCGACCAAGTAGAGTGCCGTTCGCTCCAACCGGAGCAACATTTTACCGAACCACCGGCTAGATATTCAGATGCTACGCTGGTTAAAGCTTTAGAAGAATACGGAATTGGCCGTCCTTCTACCTATGCTCCCACCTTAGCCACGATTGAAGACCGCGGCTATGTCAAACGCAATGAAGACAAGCGCCTCTATCCCACGGATATTGCTCTGGTGGTTAATGATTTGCTCGTCGAACATTTCTCACAAATTGTTGATTTCCAATTCACGGCCGGAGTGGAAAAGGATTTAGATGAGATTGCCGATGGAGAAAAAAACTGGCAAACAGTTATTGCTACTTTTTACCACCCTTTTCATGACAACCTGTCAGCCAAAACCAACCTCATCACCAAAGCGGAGACCACTAGCGGCCGAGAATTGGGTCTTGATCCAAAAACCGGAAAAAAAATCTCAGGTCGAATCGGTAGGTTCGGGCCGTATGTCCAATTAGGGGAAGCTACTGACGAAGAAAAACCCAGATTCGCCTCTTTGCGTCCCGGGCAAACTTTAGAAACAATTACTTTAGACCAAGCCTTAAACCTTTTATCCTTACCTAAAATTTTGGGTAAAAACGAAAATGATGAAGAAGTAATAGTGGGAATCGGCCGGTTCGGGCCGTACCTAAAAGTCAGCAGCAGTTATTATCAACTAAAAAATCTTGATCCCTATACCATTACTTTAGATCAGGCCAAAGAGGTAATAACCCAAGAACAAGCCAGAAAGGCTTCTCAAATAATTAAAGAATTCCCTGAAGAAAATATCCTCATAAAAAACGGCCGCTACGGACCATATATTACTGATGGTAAAAAAAATGCCCGCGTTCCCAAAGGCCGGGATCCTCAAACCCTTGCTCTAGTTGATTGTCAGCAATTACTAGCCCAAGCCAAGGAAGGACGAAGGCCTAGACGGCCACGGAGAATAAAAAACCCGTCATAATTTGACCGGTTCTTGAGTAGCGGCGAGATGATAGCCTCAATGCCATTGGTGATGCGAAGGCTCTCTGGCCGCTACAATCCTGAGCATACCAGGATAACTAAGTAAAATCAAGATCTCAAAAGAAAAACCCCCGTCATTGACTGGGGTTTTCCTTAGGCTTTGATACCATCTTTACCTTAGCATCACTCGCCGTAATAATAGCACAATTTCTGGCATTTGTCAATAGCTGGTACTGGTATTATATGCATCGGGTGCGGTCTTGCCTTTTTTGGCTAAAAATGACAAAATATACTTACAAATATGAAAGACGGACCAATAGTTGAGCCGACAATTGAGGGCTTGATTGCCAAGGTCGCGGCCTACGATGCCCACGCTGATTTGGATTTGATCCGTCTAGCATATGATTTCGCGGCCAATGCTCATCGCGGTCAGGTACGTAAATCTGGTGAACCATATATCAACCACCCTTTGGCCACTGCACACATTCTGGCCAATCTGCGTATTGACCAGGCCATTGTCATCGCCGCCCTCCTCCATGATGTTCCTGAAGACACCAATATCAGCCTGGATGAAATTTCTAAAAACTTCGGAAGCGATGTGAGCTCCATGGTCAAAGGTATTACTAAATTGGGAAAATTAAAGTACCGAGGAGTGGAGCGTTACATTGAAAACCTGCGGAAGATGTTTGTCGCCATGGCCGAAGATGTCCGGGTAATGATCATAAAATTTGCCGATCGCATTCACAATCTGACTACTCTGGAAGCCCTACCCCCGCAAAAAAGATACCGAATTGCTTTAGAAAGCTTAGAAATCTACGCCCCAATTGCGGGTCGACTAGGTATGGACGAATTCAAGGGACAATTGGAAGATTTATCTTTCAAGTATGTCTATCCTAAAGAATTCCAACGGATCAAACAGATCCGCGATGAGAAATTAAGCGGCAAAGAAGAACTGGTGCGGAATATCCAAGATACAGTCCGTCTAGAACTGGAGGCGGTCAATATCCCAATTATTTCTATCTACGGCCGTCGTAAACGCTTGTATAGTTTTTATCAAAAATTATTGCATAAAAAAAATGAGCTGGCAAAAATCTATGACCTGATGGCTCTGCGCATCATTGTCCCCACGATCGCCGATTGCTACGCCACCCTTGGCATCCTGCATAAAATTTGGAAACCGCTCAAGGGTCGGATCAAAGATTATATTTCCCAACCCAAACCCAACGGCTATCAATCTTTACACACTACGGTTTTTGTCGAGTCGGGTGACATTGTCGAATTTCAAATCCGCACTATTGAAATGCACGAGGAAGCCGAATTTGGCGTGGCGGCGCACTGGCACTATGATGAATATGGCGGCAAACGACCAGAAAAAGAAATAAAATGGGTAAAAGAATTAGCCAACATTCAAAAGGAAGTTCTAAACAAACTATCGGATCTGGAAGAAATAAAAGTGGATTTTCTTCAATCTCGTATTTTTGTCTTTACCCCTAAGGGCGATGTCATCGACTTGCCTGAAGGAGCGACACCGATTGATTTTGCCTACCACATCCACACCGACGTCGGCGACCACTGTAACAGCGCTCTTGTCAATGACCAAATCGTCAGTCTGGATACGGAATTGAAAAACGGTGATGTGGTGGAAGTCCGTACGGATAAAAACCGCAAAGGCCCGGGACGGGATTGGTTGAAATCTGTCAAAACTCAAACCGCCAAAGCACACATCAAAAATTATTTACGAGAACAAGAGGAAAATGCCGTCACCAGCTGGTTCAAAAACGTAATCAAGAAAAAAAATTAGGCCCGAAAGCCTAATTTTTTCTTCCTGGTATTTCAAGACAATTCTTCCATCAGTCTCTTCAATTCAGCTTGGGAATAATACTCGATAATTATTTTTCCCTGTTCCCCTTTTTGGGTAATTTGTACCTTAGACCCTAATCGCTCTTCCAACATTTTCTCCTGAGCCAAGAGATTTGGATCACGACGAACCAAGCCTTTCCCGGACCGGCCCTTGATCAATCCCACTGACCGTTCCAAGTCACGCACACTCATTTTCTCTCCTACCATGCTCTGGAACATGGCCAGTCTTTCCTTGTCATTAGCTAAACCCAACAACGCTTTCGCTTGTCCGGGGCTTACTTTGTTTTCGATCAGTCCTTTTTTGATCGCTTCGGGCAAAGTCAATAAACGAACAGCATTAGCAATGGTAGATCGATTCTTCCCTACCACTTCTGAAACTTCCTGCTGAGTCAGGCCAAATTCCTGCATTAATCGTTCATAGGCAAAAGCCTCTTCTATGGGATTCAAATCCTGGCGTTGGATATTTTCAATCAAAGCTAGTTCCAATTTTTGTTGCCGAGTCGCTGTACGCACTAAAGCCGGGACTGTGGCCAATCCGGCCATTTGTGAAGCTCGCAGTCTTCGTTCACCGGCAATCAATTCGTAGCCTCCGTCTGTTTTTTCTACCACGGTAATTGGCTGGAGAACACCATGCTTTTTAATCGAAGCGATCAAATCTTCTAGTTCGGCATGGGAAAAAGTCCGCCGAGGCTGTTCAGCATTGGGAACGATTTCGCTTAGAGGAATCTGCCAGACCTTTTCCTGGTCTCGGCTATCTCCAGTTTCTCGATGAAAAATCCTCCGGCTCTTGGTTGGGGGGATTAGAGAATTGAGACCTTTACCTAGGGGCATATTTCTTTTTTTTATTTATTTTCATGTTTTTCCAAAATCTCCCGCGCCAAACGTTCATAGGCTCGCGAGCCCTTGCCAGAAGGATCATAATGGATGATGCTTTGGCCAAAACTGGGCGCCTCGGCCAAACGCACGGTCCGCGGAATTACTGTCCGAAAAATGGAATTGGGGAAATAACGATATAATTCGTTCATAATATCTTCTGATAACCGGGTCCGTTTATCAAACATCGTCATCACTGCCCCCAAAACTCCCAATTCCGGCTTCACATGCTCCTGGATGAGACGAATGGTTTCTAACAACTGACCCAGACCTTCCAAGGCATAATACTCCGCCTGTACCGGAATCAATAGCTCATCTGCCGCCACCAGGCCATTGATCGTCAACAAGCCCAAGGAAGGCGGACAATCAATGATAATATAATCATAAGCATGTTTTACCTCTTCCAATAGATCGGCCAACTGCATTTCTCTCCTCTCCATGTCCACCAATTCAATATTTGCCCCGGCCAAATTTGCGGTACTCGGAGCTAGACGCAAACCAGTATGCGCTGTATTCCGGACAATGTCATGCAAACGCTTTTTCTTGGCCAGAGCCTCGTAAATACCCTGATCCACCTGGTCACGACCATGACCAAGACCACTGGAAGCATTACCCTGGGGGTCAATATCTACCAAAAGCACAAACTTGCCCAATTCTGACAACCAAGCAGACAAATTCATCGCTGTAGTGGTCTTTCCCACCCCGCCTTTTTGGTTGACAACTGAGATAACTTTAGCCATATGGGTTATATTATATCAAGAATTGACAAAAAAATACATCCTGGGTATAATGTTAACACTTTTCTTAGCCCGAGTGGTGAAATTGGTAAACACGCACGACTCAAAATCGTGTGCCTACCGGCTTGAGAGTTCGAGTCTCTCCTCGGGCACCAACGACCAACTAGCTGTGAAACTCTTCTTTGACCTCCTCATCATTACCTTCCTTACCGCCACTTTTATTCCCGCGGTTATTTTATTTTACTCTCGTCAACGCCGTCCCCAATCCTGGGAAGCTCGACATAAAAATTTTTCCCTGTTTCTCTCTTCTCTTTTTTTCCTTGGCGCCACCACTGTCTTGTATGGCAGTTTCATTGAACCTCATCTTCTGCTTAGCCGAAAGGAAAGTCTGGATTTACCTGGGATTGACCAGCCGATTAAAATTGCTTTCGTGGCGGATTTCCAGGTCGGACCTTATCGCCGAGCTGATTATGTCCAACAAGTGGTTGACAAGATACAAAAATTCCAACCTGACTTTGTTTTGCTCGGCGGCGACCAAGTGGACAATGGCGGCAGCGAAGAAAACGAAGCGGCCCTTTTATATCCATTTGCTGATTTAGCTGAAAAAATCCCTGTCTTGGCAGTCCATGGTAATCATGAATATGGTATAGGTGGTGGCGAATCTATCTGGGACTCACGACAGCGCTTACCTGATATCAGTCAGGAGACCAAGTCAGATTTAGAAAAATTCGGCATCCGCTATTTAGTGAACGAGACCATTACCCTGACTATTAATAATCAGAAGCTGTACCTTTACGGAGCTGATGAGTATTGGACCGGGCAAATTGACTATGAATCAGTGGAAAATCGGATCGACCATCCGGTTATCGCCCTCATCCACAACCCCTCCTTTATCCTCACCCCTTTTCCTAACAACTTTTCCCTGATTCTCTCCGGCCATACCCATGGCGGCCAGATCCGTTTGCCATTCATTGGCCCGATCGGCCGAGTCCAAGATCCCCTACCTACCCAGTATTACAAAGGTTGGTCAAAATTGAACAATACTAAATTATTCGTCACCAGCGGTGTTGGCGAGACTGGAGTCCGGGCCCGTCTTTTCAACCCCCCAGAAATTATTTTCCTGACTCTTTATTAAAAAGCCGCTAATTAGCGGCTTTTTTGTTTTTTCTATAATTTCTTCTTTATCTTCTGCCAAAAAGCTTTGTCTTCTTCATAAGAGAGCCTACTTTCTACTTCAGCCAAAGGCACCCAGATCGCTTCGGGATTTTCCTTGTCTTCTGGTTCTAAAATTTCTTCATCTGTCTGAAATTGTAAAAGAGAAATTTCCTTTAAGATATCCGGGCGATAGGTAGTGCCGCGCTGATAAGTACCCAAATCTTTGATAAACTGTAGTTTTCTCACTCCAGATTCTTCATGGATCTCCCGTCGGGCCGTCTCTTCGCTGGTTTCTCCAGAAACCCAGTGGCCCTTAGGAAAAGACCAGGTTCCGGTCCGTCTCTGACTCACTAAAATCACTCGACCATTATTAATCACCACTCCCCCACTGCTCTTTTCCAACTTCATATTATTAAAACAACCAGCGCAATGTCCCTCCCGCGAATAAAGTGACCGCGGTCACAATGGAAGCCGCCATTAGCACCCCAACCGTAATCAAAGGGGCGGCGCGACGGAAAGGAATATTAAAAACAAAAGCAATTAAAGCGCCTGTCCAAGAACCGGTGAACGGTAGGGGGATACCAATGAAAATGACCAAAGCGATGGCCCCATATTTAAAATAATTACCAGAAAATTTCTTTTCCGCTTTCCGTAATTTATGCTCCAGTACAGCCCCTAAAATCCTTGACCGCATTATCCAATCATGGACAAAAGGGATGCAAATCAAAATTAAAAGCGCTGGAATCAAATCCCCGATTACTGCCAAGACAAACACTTTCCATACCGGCAAGCCGTAAACCTCTATCCCGATCGGGATCGAAGCACGCAATTCGGTAATGGGAATCATAGAAATAAAAAAAGTGGCCAGCTCGGGCGGCAGATGAACAAACCAAGATACGGGATCAGTTAAAAGCATACCTTACCAATTATAACTGTTTGACGCCCAATCCACAACCTTTTTTGCTTCCCCAAACCGACTTTCGTTGTCTTTAGCCCCCAAAACCACCACCAAGAACTTCTGACCAGAAGCAGTTTCTATTCTGGCCGCAAAATTATAGCCACTGGCGGGCAAATATCCGGTCTTACCAACAACTGAAACAAAATCATTAGGAATCCAACCTAAAAGCAACCAATTGGTATTCCAAAGATGGTGTTGTTTTTTTCTTTCGGCCGAATACAAGTCTAATTCTAAAATCTGTAAGGTCTGCCTAATTTCTTCTTTCTGATTGACCTCGCGGATCAGTATGGCAATATCCGAAGCCGTGGCCAAATTCTGTTCTGACCAGCCAGTTGGATCGACCAAATTAGTGCCAGACATGCCCAGCTCTTTGGCTTTGATGTTAATCCGCTGGACAAAATCTTCTTCAGTCAATCCCAGGGCGTTGACCAGACTCAAAATTGCTTTGTTAGACGAACCTACCAATCCCGTCTGCCACAGTTCTCCCAAAGTATAAACATCGCCAGCATAAACATGAGTATCCAAATAGTCTGCCCCGATCACCGTTGTCGTTGCTGCCCAATCTGGCCGAAGGTCTAAAATTACTAAAGCACTTAACAATTTAGTAATACTGGCTAACGGCAGTGGCTGATATTCATTTTGCCCAAACAAAATTGCCCCGCTTTTTTCATCTTTAAGCATTAAACCTACCACGTCCCCAGGAACATAGCCAACCGCCCCTTCTTTTAACTGAGGAACGGCCGGAGGCGGAGTGGCCACATCTCCTCCCAGATGAATCTCCGGGGAAGAAATCTCTTGGGCCCATTGGCGTACATTTTCCAGACTCTCGTTTGTCAACTCTGGTCTCAAAATCACTACCAAAGTCAAAACGATTGCCGCCACTGCCGCTTTTCCTCGCCAAACATCTTGCTTTTCCCAACCATTATTATTTTGAGTAAGAAAACCCAGACTCATAATTATTCTGTGTCCGCTTCTTGATTCTTTACCAAGGTTTGTTCCAAATACTCATGAGCATGTAAAGAATCATAATCTGGCAATTCAGCAACCGAACGAATGCCTAAATGCCTCAGAGCTTCGAAAGACAGGGTGTAAACTGGCAAGATCTTATTCTCGGCCTCAACTTCGTTGATTAATCCCCGAATCAATAAATTACGAATAATGAGGGCGCAATTCACTCCTCGCACCTGTTCTAATTCCGGTCGAGTGACCGGACCGCGGTAAGCGACCACAGTCAAAGTCTCTAATTGCGCTTTAGTCAATTCTCCCACTGCTTCTTCTTTGACAAACGAATTAATCGCCTCAGCGTTTTCCGGATTAGTGCCCAGACGAAAAGATTCCCCGTCGGTCAAAAGATGGATTCCAGAACCAGGATGGTTATAGCGACTCTCTAACTCCGCCAAAACCTCCTTTATCTCCCCCTCTTTAACTCCTAAGGCCCGCGCCATGTCCCGCGGCTTTAAGGGCTGGGAAGCAACAAACAGAATTGATTCAATTTGAGAAACAAGATTCATATTTTTTTAATAACAATATTAGCAAAGGCCTGGCTTTGTTTCAACTGCACACTTTGTTGTTTCACCAGCTCCAACACCGCTAGAAAACTGGCAATCAATTCACTCCGGTCCTCCACCATCGACAAGACAGAAGAAAAATCCGTCTCTCCTTTATTCTGTAAAAGCTGTAAAATCTGATGAATTTTTTCCTTGACCGAAATTGTCCGGGCTAGCTGAGTCTGGGGTAAAGGCTTCAACGGCTTGAGACGCTCCAACAAACGCCGTAAAGATTCTTGCAATTCTGACAAACCTAGATTTCCCGGGGGGATAAATTCCGTGGGCCGACGCGGGGGTTCCTCTCGCAAAAAGCCAATCTCTAATCCTTCCCACCTCTTGTTGATCACCCGGCTGGCTTGGCTGAACCGTTGGTAAAGACGGAGCTGATCTTCCAAAGACGGACCCTCTTCTTCTTCCGCGCCAAACTGCGGCAAAAGCAGGCGCGATTTCGAGAATAATAACCGAGCGGCGACTAAAAGAAAATCCGCCATTTCTTCTGGTTTTTTTTCTTCCATCTTTTCCAAATATTCCAAGAACTGCTGAGTGACCCGACCCAAAGAAACGGTTGAGATGTCCAATTTCTCCTCCTGCAAAAGTGAAAGAAGTAATTCCAAGGGTCCACTAAATTGTGCCAGTTTAACCTCCATTTAATTTACTGTGTCAAAAATAACTACCTGTTCATTTTCGTAGACTTTGAAAAAATACGGTTCAGCCAACAAATGCTGGGGAATTTCTACAATTTCATTTTTGATCTGATTGGGGAAATTATCCAATTCAAAATACACCTTGTATACCTTGGAATCAGGTTCAGTGAAAAAAATGAACCGATCAATTCTTCCTTGTGGACTATTCACAGCCATTTGATGAAATTCCTTACTGTCTCTGGCTAAAGACAACCATTGGACATAGAGGTAACGGCTGGAAAATTGAGCCGCCGGATGAGAGTTGTGTTGGTTGAAATAAATAAAATTATTCAAAGGCAAAAAAGCGTTCAGTTCACCAATCCCCGAATGCAAAACCAGTAAATCTTTTGACTGCTTGATATCTGTCGCCAAGTATTCAATCAACTTCGCCACCGGTGGCCGCAACTGACGCGATTCCACGACGCGACGCTGGACCACAGGATCATCAATGAAAAATCCAAAAAACATTTGGGTGCTCAAAAAAACGAGCCCGATGATGGCCAAAGGTCTGAGCAATTGCGGTTGCTTTTCTCGCAACCAGATATAGATCTGGCCCAAAGCATAGGCCAAGGCCGCAGCCAAAACTAAGCGATTAAGAAAATAGAAACCTTTAAACTCCTGAATCGGGGTAGAAAAAAACAACACCAGCACCAAACCCAACCCTTGCCAAAGATATGAAGTGATAAAAATCAGACCTAAACTACGAATATAGGGCCGGGACCAGTAATAGACCAAAGAAACAAAACCACCCAGCATCAATAATCCCCGAAAAGTTAAAGAGAACATCGGGGTGTCTAAGGAAATCCCGCTCTTGGTCAAAAGAACGGTTTGCCAATTCTCGGCCCCCAACTGACTATAGGTTAGAACCAGTGGACCCAAATACGGCAGACTGGCTACTAACACAACTATTCCGACTAAAAATAGGCGAACAAAATATTTTATCTGTTGTTGACGGCTGATCCAAAAACTTCCCAAACTCAAAGAAATAAAGGCAAATATAATCCAAAGATAATACAGCATGAAAAGCAGGCCGCCGGTCAGGCCAAAAACCATTACTTTTTTCCAACTAACATGTTCTCGAGAAACTGTCCGCGCTAAACTTGCCGTCCAAATCAAAGTAAAAGCCGCTCCGATCATTTCATAAGGCTTGATAATCATGGCATCCCAATCAATAAAAATACAAGCGATCAACGGGAAAAGCCATAAGGCTAAATTAGCCGGCTTGTCGGTTTGACGACCCCAACTAAACCGTTGGATCCAATACAGAGCTAGGGGAAAAAAAAGAAAAAAGGCCAGGGTCCCGAGTTTAGCCATCTGGATGCCATTCAAAGAAAAAATCTTTCCCGCCACCGCAAAAATCCAAAAATACAAAGGGGGGTAAAACGGTGGCAGATTTACATAACTAAAATCTGAAAAAAAGGAGGCATGAGCAAAATGCTCATACATGGAGGCAATCGTCACTTCATCACCAATTAAACCCCAGAACATCAGACCCCGGTCGTTAACGAAAAAGAAATAAGCCAGGGCCGAAAGACCGGAAAAAAGCGCCAAAAAAAGGACTGGCCGGGGACGTAAATTAATCAAGTACAAACCAAGAAGTACAAAAATAAACCAACCTAGTTTTACCAGGAGGATTTGGTTTAAATCCGCTAAATTGAAGATTTCGGCCATAGGGGGTTCTTTCGTTAGATTATAGCAAAAACCCCACTTAATTCCAACCCTAATATCCCCATAACAACCAGATGACTGGCCAGGAAAAAATCAGGTAGATAAACCAAAGAAAATAATTAACCGCTAGCCACCACCGCCCGGCCCAAATTTGGCCAGCCTGCCCAGCAACCAACGTTAACAAAGGCCACAGATAAAACACAAAAGAAGCTTTAATCACTCCCCGCTCAGGATAAGGATAGCGTAATAAATTATAAACCAAGGCCATTATCCCTCCCAGTAATAATAAACCCAAAAACACATCCCTGGATTCAATTTTTTTCTGACGGTACCAGGACCAAAACCAAGCGCCCAGTCCTATGGACCAGGACAAGACAATCAAAAGACCCCAACGGATCATAAATAAGTTTCTTTGCCAGAGAGAAAGGTCGGTATAACGTTTGCTGGGCAGAAAAATCAAATCCGATCCAGTAATTGTTCCAAATTGTCCCGGATGGCTGAAAACCCCGTAATAGTCAGCAAAAATATCAGCCAACAAAATGGCTGAAAAAGAATAGGGCGTAGTCGGCCAAAAAGGACGGGAGTAAATGACCTGGGTATTTAATTGAACCAAAGTTTTCCAACCGGTGCTGGCAAGCAGCGACTGTTGGTTGTCCTTTTCAAAAACATTGATCGTCCAGGCTTTACCAAATTCCTGTTTCTTATAAACGAGCCAGGGTGTTTGCAGACAGAGAATAATAAAAGTACTCAGTAAGATAGAAACAAAGGCTTTCTTTCGTCTATCTTTGAGACCAAATATTACCCAGACTAATCCGGCAGCTATCCCAGGCAACACTACGGTTAATTTTACCAGCATTCCTAAAGCCAAAATTACTGACCACCAGGCTAGTTTCATCATCTTTTCTCCTTCAAACAACCGCCAATGCAAAAATAAGTAAATCAAAAACAAAATTAAACTTTGCGCCAAATACTCATTGTTCAAATAGGCGGTCAATTTCAAACCAACAAACAAAAAGGCAGTAACCAGGACTCCCAGGACTTTCAAACAACGACTACCTGTGAGCTCTCCTGCCAAACGCCAAACTACCCAAACCGAAAATAAATAGACCAATACTTGAAACAATTCCTGCCAATCCAGACGAGTATCACTGCTTGTAAACTCCCCTCCCAACCAAGTCCAGGCCGCCATGAGGACATAATAACCCGGTTCATGCCAGGCCAAATAATTAGTCTCCCCGGACGGAGAAGGCTGATAATCCATCATAGGCAAAGACCAATCACGAGCCACTTTTTCTACATAAAGCAAATGCGCTCCTCCATCCTCTGACCACCAGGTATTATAAATAGTCAGATTATTTAAACGCACCAAAAGCCCACAAAAAACTACCACAAACAAAAAAAGATATTGCCATCTTTGTGTTCCTTTTGTTATTAACACTTCCCTTTCCATAATTAACCCAGGGGTAATTTTGCCTGCCTATCTGCTAATAATTTCAAAGCCTGATGACGGCCGCGACTGGTCAAACGGATAGAAATGATGAACCATTTACAAGGCGTCCGTCGGCCAAAACCCGTTGCCAAACCCCGGTCTATCAACCGTTCTAAACTATTAGTGATCACTTGTTCTTGATATTTCTCTCGTGCTCCGCCAGCCCCAAAATAACAAGTTCGGGCCTGACGGCGGTCCAATTTCCCTCCCTTTTCTAGACTACGCACCAAGATGCTTTTTTGGAGAGGGCTGAGTTTCATAAAATCTATTTTTTTACCTTGATTTGTAATCCTAATTCGTCCAACTGTTTCGGTTCAACCGGGCTCGGGCTACCCATCATCAATTCCTGCGCTTTTTGATTCTTAGGGAATGGCACCACCGCCCGAATATTCTTTTCTCCCAACAATAGCATGGCCAGACGCTCAATACCGGGAGCAAAACCACAATGGGGGGGAGCACCGAAAGAAAAAGCTTCTAACATATGACCAAACTTTTCTTTTACTTGGGCCCGAGTATAGCCGGCTAAAGCAAAAGCTTGATACATTGTTTCTGGATCAGTATTACGTACGGCCCCCGAAGATAGTTCCAGGCCGTTAGCGATGATATCATATTGATGAGCCAGGATATCCAAAGGATTTTTCTTGGCCAGAGATTCTTGGCCACCTTGCGGCAGAGAAAAAGGATTGTGGCCAAAATCCACTTTTCCGGTTTCTTCGTTCCACTCATACATGGGAAAATCAATGATCCAGGCCCAGGCAATCAGATTAGGATCTTTCAATCCTAATTTGTCCCCAACCAAATCGCGGACAGCTCCCAAAGCCAGGCAAGACACTGCCCATTTATCCGCTACAAAAAATATCAGACTCCCTTCCTTTATCTTCAATTGCCTACGCAATTCTTCCAATTCTTCAGCCGTAAAAAATTTGGCAATGCCCCCGGTAAACTGGCCTTGTTCATATTTCAACCAAGCCAGACCTTTGGCTTTGGCGGTTTGAGCCCGAGGAGTGAATTCTTCATCTATTTCTTTACGGCTAAAAGCTGCCCCCTGAGGAACGACCAAAGCCCGAATATATTCTGCTTGGGAAAAAACCTGGAAAGCAGTCTTTTTAGCCCAAGGAGTAACTTCAATAAGAGGGAGATCAAAACGTAAATCCGGACGATCAGAGCCATAAGTCTCTAACGCTTTTTTATAACTCAAACGTGGAAATGGATCATTTTTTACCTTTTTCTTGGCTAATTTCACGGTCAATTCCGTAAACAATGGCTCCATCAGTTGAAAGAACTCTTCTGGCTCTAAAAAGCTGGTCTCACAATCTAATTGATAGAACTCACCAGGAGAACGATCCGCTCGCGGATCTTCATCTCGCATGCAGGGGGCAATCTGATAATAACGGTCAAAGCCGGCGACCATCAGTAGCTGTTTATACTGTTGCGGGGCTTGGGGTAAAGCGTAAAATTTACCCGGGTGCAAACGACTAGGAACCAAAAAATCTCTCGCCCCCTCCGGAGAGGAAACCGTCAGAATCGGCGTAGCTATATCCACAAATCCCCGCTTTTCCATATAGGCGCGGATGCGACGCACCATTTCTGCCCTGAACAAAATATTTTTCTTTAATTTCTCCCGCCTTAATTCTAGATAACGATACTTAAGGCGTAGTTCCTCATCTTCCTCTTCTTTGTGGGCCACAAAAATTTCAAAAGGCAGGGGTTGGGATTTGCTTAAAATCTTGAAGTCTGTCGCCTTCACTTCAATCTCCCCTGTCTTTAGCTCTTTGTTTATTGTCTTTTTGTCTCGAGCCACCACTTTCCCCGTGACAGAAATCACATACTCATACTTCAAACCTTCCGCCAAACTAAAATCTTTCAACTTCTTGGGATCAAACAAAACTTGGGTCAAACCGTATTGGTCGCGTAAATCCACAAAAATCAGGCCACCCAAATCCCGTCGTTTATGCACCCAGCCGGCCAAAGTAATCTTCTTGCCTACTTGGCGCTTAGTCAATTCTCCACAAGTATGCGTACGATACATAAAAAAATGGTAAAAATAACAGATATATTGTATCAATTAAGGGCAGATTTGCAAGTCTGAATCACCTATTTCCCTTTCTGCAAAAGACAGACAAAAAAACCCTCGGTTTCCAGACTCGGCTTCAAACGCAGACAACGCTGGATGGTTTCGGGTAACTTCTGACCACGCCAAGACCGAAGAACTGGTAACCGTCGATCACTAGCCCACGAGATTTCCCGCACCCGAGCTTCTGAATGGGCGACTAAGAAACCAGCTATCTGCACTTCGTTCTCCTCCGGAGCAAAGGTACAGGTGGAATAAACCAAAAAACCGCCCGGACGCAACATGTCCCAACCCGCCGCCAATAAACGGCGCTGTTCTTTGGCCGTCGCGGCAATTTTCTTTTCATTCCAATAACCGAAACTGGCCCGATCTTCCAAATTTATCCTGGCTTCAGCACTACACGGTGCATCCAACAAAATCCGGTCAAAATATTCTGAATATTTATCTACCAATCTCTTGGCGTCTCCTAGAAATAACTCTAAAAAATCCAGCTTTTCTGCCACCCCTAATAACCGCAAATTATGTTCTAGGCGAGCATAGCGTATAGAATCTAACTCTGCGGCCACCAATTTCCCCTGGCCATTCATTAAAGCGGCCAACTGTGACGTCTTACCTCCGGGAGCCGCTGTCATATCCAATACCTTTTCGCCAGGTTGGGGAGCTAAAATCAAGGGTGGCACCATACTGGCTAAGCTTTGGACATAAATGCGACCAAATAAATAGGCGGGGGTTGATTCTAATTCTCGTTGGCTTTTGTTCTGTAAGACGAAAGCTTCCCGATACCAAGAAACATTTTTCAATTTAAATCCTGCCGCAGTTAATTCGGTTAAGATGGTTGCCCGGTCCCCTCTCAAAGTATTGATCCGTAAGGTCGTCGGTCGCGCTCGAAAAAATCTTTCCAAATCCGAAGCCAAAGAAACGCCAAACATTTCTACCAAGCGCTCTTTTAATCCTCTAGGAATGGTAGGTTTAGTTACCATGAACTGTTTATGGCCTCAAACGATTAATCAGCCGAGGAAAAGGGATGCATTCGCGGATGTGTTCAACTCCAGAAATCCAACGAACCAATCGTTCCAAACCAACCCCAAAGCCAGAATGGGGCACTGACCCGTAACGACGCAAATCCAAGTACCAACCATATTCTTCTTCTGGTAATCCCTCCTGACGAATTCTCTCCTGTAAAATATTCAAATCATCCTCACGCTGTGATCCACCAATTATCTCCCCTGCCCCTTCCGTTGCGATCAAATCGTCATTGAGTACCAGGCTATTGTCCTGAACATCAACTTTCATGTAAAAAGACTTAATCGCCTTGGGCCATTTTTCAATAAATACCGGCACGGTACTGTCTTTGGTCAACAAACCCTCGTCATCATTCCCTAGATCCTCGCCAAATTTTATATCCGAACCAAGAGATTGTAATTTTTTAATTGCCGCCTGATAGGTCAAACGGACAAATGGTTGATCAACCACCGCTTGTAAAGGGGCAACATTTCTCTCTAAAACTTCCAGCTCTGCTCGTCCTTTTTCCAGACAATACTTAATCACATATTTTACCAAATCTTCTTGCAAACGTAAGTTCTCTTCGTGGTCAACAAACGCGGCTTCGGCATCCATCATCCAAAACTCGGTAAGATGTCGTTTAGTTTTAGATTTCTCGGCTCGGAATACCGGACCGAAATCATAACAACGGCCGACCGCTGCAATCGCGGCTTCAATATATAATTGACCGGACTGAGAGAGAAAAGCTGTCCCCAAATCAAAATACGGAACAGGGAAAAGCGTGGTCGTACCTTCACAAGCATTGGGCGTAAAAATCGGCGAATCCACTTTGATAAAATCATTGGCATGTAAAAATTCCTGTATGGCTGTCGCCACTAGATCACGCAAACGTAAAACTGCCCACTGTCTCTTAGAACGTAACCAAAGATGACGATGATCCAACAAAAACTCTGGTCCATGCTCTTTCGGAGTAATAGGGAAAGATTGGGCGGTCTGGACAATGTCCCCCTCGGTCACTTGCAACTCAAATTGTCCGACTTTCTTGGGATGAACAGAAACTGTGCCGGTCACTGACAAGGAAGACTCCTGAGTCAAATTACTAATCTTTTCCCAAAAATCGGCCGACACTGAATCCCTAGAAACTACGGCCTGCGCATATCCTGACCCATCTCTGATCTCTAAAAATATCAGAGAACCGGAAGAACGGAGATTATGCAACCAGCCCTGAATCTGGACAGATTGCCCAACAAATTGACCAATATTTTTTGCTAAAATCCTCATAATTTATGATGTTAACAATACCCAAATCTTACCACTTGGCAGGCTTTCTGACAAGTCTTTGTATTACAAAAAGCGGGCTAAATACCCGCTTTTATTTTTACTGAAGAAAAGATTAGTTATATTGCTTCAAAAAATCCCATTGAACCTGGTTCTTATCCAATGCCCAATTATGGCCTAGGGATTCTGGTAAAGTGATAAATTGGTTAGTATGACCCTTGGCCTTTAATTCGTTTACTAAATTGACACTCCACTGATAACTGACGGTTGGATCTTTAGCCGCGTGCAATACCAAACCAGGCATCTGGTAGCTGGCATTGGTTTTGGCATTTCTCGCTGGCAATGGGAAAGAAAAACCAGAATAACTGACATAACCACCAGAATGAGAGGCAAAGGCGGTAATTTTGTCTGGTAAACACATGGCAACATAATAACTGAAAAAAGCACCATATGAATGGCCGGTGGTATATACCCGTTTAGAATCAATCTTATAATTTGTCACTAATTCCCCGATCATTTTCCCGACAAATTCCGTATCCTGAGTCTTATATCTTTGGGTCAGTGGCAAAGTAATCAGGGCAATGTCCCAATGTTTTCCTGCTGGATCATAATTGGGATACACAGTCCAACTCCAAATTTTTATATCTTTCTTGGCCAAAGTCAAAGATTCCGGAAAAACAACGATGAAACCATTCTTGTCAGCGGTTTCTTTCCAACCATAATTATCCGCTGCCTGTTGGGCCGTGCCCCCCAGACCATGGAACATGAACAAGGCCGGACAACTCACTTGGGCACAAGCCTCAGGGATATAAACAAGATAAGTACGGGTTTTGTTCTGGACAGTAGTTTGTTTGGTAACTAAAGAACCAGCGCCCCAAACTGACGCCCCAGGCCAAAACAACAAAGCCGCCACCAGGATAATTAAAACTTTCTTGTTCATATTTTCAAGAGTTAATTATTATATGCATATCATACCATAAATTACCTAACAAAAAAACCCGCTTCCAAATATCTGATGGCAAATACCTAGAAGCGGGCCCCTCCTTATCCTCCTTGGGGCCACGAGCAGACGGATGCAGAACGTCGTTCTTGTTGCCGGACAGACTACCAGTCCGACCACCTCCTCGGCTGACTCCAGGCGTCCTTCCCCACCTGAGAGGCCGGTGGCATAGGCAGAACAGAATACCGATCTGCCCCCGGGGAGGTGACTCGGGCCTGATGGATGATCTCATCCTGTGCCCTCTTCCGAGCCTTCTCCTGCCTTTGCCTGGCCTTCTGCCAAGTCTTCCGACAACGGCTTCCTTTCCCCATGCTATCACCTCTGCTGATGGGTTATGAGACAAACATAGAACAAAAATCTAATAAAGTCAACCCTCAACCAACCATTTGCTCTCGAGGGAATCTCACAAAAACAAAATTCCCAATATCGTTAGGAAATAAAGAGGAAAAATGCTATAATATCACAGTGACAAAGATTCGACTCAGATGAAACAAAACAAAAGACTTTTTACCGTCATCGCCATCCTTGCTACCGGGGGATTGTTTGTTTATTTCATCGCCAGACTTTACATCTTCTTTTCTAATGATTACAACATTTTTAATTTTTTATTTGCTTTCCTCCTCCTCTTTGCAGAAAGTCACTCCATCCTTCACTCCCTCGGTTTCATTACCGGCGCTATTCGTCTAAACCGTCCCGGCGTAAATTATCATCGGCATGTAAAGTTAAATCTGAATTCTTTGCCCGAAGTCACCATCTTGGTACCGGCCAGAAATGAACCTCTGGACATTTTAGAGCTCACCTTCATTACTCTAGTTTCCTTAAATTACAATAATAAAAAAATAATCTTCTTAGATGGTTCCGATCAAGAATACCAAACAGCTAACAAAAAACTAGCAGACAAATACAAAATTACCTACTTCCACCCACCCCACACTCCTAAAAGTAAGGCGGAAATCATCAATCAGTATCTACCCCAAATCTCCAGTAAATATCTCACCGTTTTTGATGCCGATCAAAATCCCATGCCCGAATTCTTGTTGGAAACTGTTGGGCTGGCTGAATTCTCTAAAAAAATTGGTTTTATTCAAACCCCCCAACTGTATTCTAATTTCCTAACAAGTCCCGTCGCTCGAGGTGCCGCCCTACAACAGTCCATTTTCTACGAAAGTGTTTGTGAGGCAAAAAGTCTAAATCAGGCTATGTTTTGTTGTGGCACAAACTTCCTTATGCGCACAGAGGTATTAAAAAAAATTGGTGGTTTTGATGAAAATTCAGTTACCGAAGATTTTGCCACCTCTGTAAAAATTCATTCTCTGGGTTATCGGTCAATCTATTATAACCATGTACGTGTTTTTGGTATGGCCCCAGAAACACTACCAGCCTATTTGAAACAGCAATTTCGTTGGTCGGCAGGCTCGATCGGAGTACTACGGAGACTATTCATTGATTTATTTCTGGGCCGATTAAAAATTTCTCTTAGTCAAATTTGGGAATATTTTCTTTCGGCCACCTATTATTTCGTTGGTTGGTCTTTTTTTATTCTCATGATTTGTCCTGCCCTTTTTTTACTTTTTAACGTACCCTCATATTTTGCTAGCCCCTATCTTTACTTGGGGACATTTATCCCTTATTATTTTTTAACCCTGGTGACCTTTTATTCCACCATGAAAAAAAGGCACTACAAAATAAGGGATATCTTTACTGGAATCATTATGGGTTCTTTAAGTTACCCTGTATTGATCATGTCTACTACGACTGCCCTCCTGGGGAAAAAAGTGACTTTCCAGGTGACTGACAAAGGAAAAACTGGTAAACTACCTTTCTGGAGATTGTGGCCATGGACTAGTATGATCCTTATAAATTTCTTGGCTATTGCTAATGGCCTTACCCGTCTTTCAGAAAATTATTACGCAATCGGAATAAATATTGTCTGGTGTCTTTATCATTCTGTCCTTCTTTTAAATATTTTTACTTTAAACACAAGCCCCAAGATGGTGGAAAAAACCTTAAACAAATACTTAAACATATGAAAAAGAAAAAACTAGTCTCACCTGATCCCCAAATCGTCCTTCAAGAAATTCGCGAGGCCAAGATTAAAGAAGAGATGGCCATTCCTCTTTATGTTACTCACATTGAGCAAACTCTTTTTTGGTCAGGGCTACCTGTTTTAAAAAGAAAAAAAATTATTGACAGATTAAAAATTCTAGAAAGAGAGTCGGAAGAACATATCCTTTGGCTTGGACAAATAGAAGAATCCTATATTAAATACATCCGGACTCAATAATATGTTTACTAAAAAAGATTACCGTAATTTCTTTCTCCAGCTTTACGAAGTAGAGATTACTATGAAAAACGGAGGACGCCGATTAATCAAACTAGTCCCAGATCAAAAATCAAAAAAACTCCTCAAAAAACTCATCGCTGATGAAATCAGACATGCTAAAATCGTAAAAGAGATGATGAAACTTATCTAAATTTATGAAACCAATTACCACTGCCATCATTCCCGCCGGAGGTTGGGGCACCCGTTTCCTACCTGGAACCAAAAGTATACCAAAAGAAATGTTTCCCCTTGGTCACAAACCAGTTATTTTACATGTTGTAGAAGAAGCGGTTGCTTCGGGTATCCAAAATATCATTTTTGTTGTTTCTCATCACAAACAATCAATTGAAAGCTTTTTCTCCTCTAATGAAATTTTAGAGGACTATTTCTTTCGTAAAAATAAAAAAGCTCAAGTACAACAATTACAAGCAATCACTAAACTGGCTGAATTTAGTTTTGTTTATACCAAACCACCATTTGGTAACGGTGGCGCTCTTCAAGCGGCCCGCCATCTAATTGGCGAGGGCCCGTTTGCACTAATTTGGTCAGACGAAATCATCTTTTCAAAGAAAAAACCGCGACTTAAACAATGTTTGGAAGCCTACTACAAATATCGAAAGCCAGTGATTTCTGCCGTCGAGATTACTGATGTAGCCAAAAGACAGCGCTACGGAATGGCAGAACTAAATGACATTCCAGGGGAAAAAGAAATTAAAGAGATTCTTAACATTATCGAAAAACCAGAACCAGGAAAAGAACCTTCCTCCTTTGCTGCACACGGTGCCTACATTCTCCCCCCTCAAATTTTTTCTGCTCTAGATGAAACTAAACCCGGAAAAAACGGGGAATTGTGGCTCACTGATATTATCAATAACATGAAAAAAGAGACTGGATTATTGGCAAAAATTATCCCTGACGGTCACTATTTAGATTGCGGCGCTCCATTAGAATATTTGTTTTCGCAAATTGATTATTTTGTTAACTACTCACCTTATTCTAAAGAAGTTCTTTCCTATCTCAACCAGGGAGTGTGTAAAAGAAGATAACCAGATTTTCCTGACCTTGATTATAAATAAAGCAGCCTCGAAGACGATTCTCTAGCTTTGATTAATTTTTGCTTTTACCGCGACTTTAATTAATCAGTAATTATTATGCGCCTCCCTTACCGCAAACCAGGTAAATACATGATCCAAAAGCCTGATCCAGCCATGACTAAGGCTAAATTTGAAGAACTACAAAACAAACTGAGGCAGCTTCTTCTAAATCGCCACCCAGCCGCTGCCGAAGTGGCGAGATTGGCTGAATTTGGAGATTTTTCAGAAAATGTGGAATACCAACTAGCCAAAGGCCGGCTGCGTGGGATCAATAACAAAATACTGGAAATTGAGAACACGTTAAAAAATGCTGAAATCATTAAACTGAATCATAACAATAGTACCGTCCAAATCGGGCATGCGGTGACTGTTGAGATAAATAACAGCCCCAGCAATTCTGCTCCCAACCAACTAAAAACTTTCTCCATCCTTGGTTCGGCAGAAACTGATCCTAATAAAAATATCATCTCCCAAAACTCCCCCCTGGGCCGGGCTTTGTTAGGGAAAAAGGTAGGAGAAAAGGTAAAAATCGGATCAAAAGAAAAAGTCAAAGAGTATAAGATAATAGAAATAAAATAAAAAAACCGCGATTAAGCGGTCTTTTTATTTTCGGATGGTTAGGCCAAGACAACATTGGTAGCGCGAGGACCTTTTTCAGTGTCCTCAACGTCAAAGCTCACGGCATCACCAGCTTTTAACTGGCTGAATTCTACACCATTCAAAGAAGTCGCATGAAAGAAGATGTCTTTGTCTCCGCCCTCGGGAGTGATAAAGCCAAAATTCTTGTCAGCCACTATCGTTTTGATAGTACCTTTCATAGCAAATTTGATATTATTGATTAAGGTAATCTAGAGAAACCGACTACTTTTCTATGATTATGGGGGCATTATAGCAGAAAAGCTCAAACTTGTCAAATCCCCACACAATCCCCAGATTCCTCCGCTGACAATTTTCCATCTTTTCTTTATTTCTTCTTCTTGGCAATCTTTTTCTTCGCCACTATTTTTTTAGATGAAAAAGCCTTTTGTTTCTTTTTATTTTTTTCTTCACTCGCTTTTTCAACCTTTTCTTCTATTACCAACGAAGAAGAACCGATGCTTAAGGCCTTCATTATTTTCTCTAATTTAGCATTGATAATTTCAAACTGTTCTTTATAGTGTTCAGTATTCCGGCCACCGGTACTACCGCCTTTTTCAAAGCAATTACTACAAAAAACTGGCTTGCCCGGAGTCGGCTGAAATGGCACTTGGCAATCATGACCACACTTCTCACAAACCGCATCAAACATCGGTCTCTTGCCGTCCCTAAAGCTGGGCCGAGAAAAATTATTCCTAGCCGGTCGATCAGAAGAGTTTCCCCCTTTTTGCGCTCCAAAACAATTGCTACAAAAAATAGGGCGACTCCCTGTCGGCTTAAACGGAACTTCACAATCTTTACCACATTCACCACAAACTGCTTGGTGCATGGTAGGTCGGCCACCGTCTCTACCGGCAAAACCGCGCCCCCCGAAATCTCTCCGGCCCCTGTTACCACGTTCAAACTTACCCATATATTTTATGTTAATTAATAGATAGAAAGGGAAGTCTACACCATCCACCAAAAAATAGCAAGAGTCAGACGGGTGGGGCGATCGTGGCCTGTCCCCCGTCGCCACTAACAACCCTTACTTTAACACATTATATTTCCCCAAACAATCATGTCCAAACTTGATTTTAAGAGGAAGTTTAGTTATCATCTTAATCAGACTACCACTGTTGTCTATTTTTTAAAGACTACCCAACAAACTTATGATAGGCATAGACATAGCCGATACAGCCAGATTCGTCAAACTAAAAAAAGAGGATTTTCCTTACTGGGAAAAATATTTTACCCAGGGAGAATGGGGATACTCTTTTGGCAAGGCGAACCCAGAAGAACACCTCTCTGGTATTTTTGCAGCCAAAGAAGCTGTCATGAAAGCATTGGGAGGGGAATTCGTAGGTCGATTTGATAAGATTCAGATTATACATTCAGAGGGAGGACAGCCAATTGCCTTAATCCAAAATGAAAAGAGAAACGTTGAGGTAAGCATCAGCCACGACCACGGCGTTTCCGTGGCCGTGGCCATTAATCTTGATTCTATTAAGGGCACCTAGACACAACTCCGTCTTCGCACATTATAGATGAGCATGCCGACTGAACAGATGCTTAGATAACAGATTCACAACACCCAATTTGGCTCGCATATGTAGACGGCTTCAAAACTTTTCTTATAGTACCGTACTTGCATTAAAAAATTATTATGATATACTGAAACCATGAATAGAATGACTGTAAAAAATAACTCTTGGTGGACTGCTTGGTGATAGGCAGTAATTTTGGTATTTATTATCTCTACTGCCTATACCGGCAGTTTTTTATTTATTTTATGAAATCACTTTATCACAATTATTCTCTATTTAGATGGCGAAGTACAACTAAACTGTTTCATTTACTAAATTTTAACTTTTCATTATATGAACAACTCGATAAATTATCAAACCCTTCCGCAAAATGGATATTTTGGAGAATACGGCGGACAAATAGTACCTCCGCAATTAAAAAATATCTTAGATGCAGTCGCCTTGGCCTATGAAGAAGCCAAGAATGACGGAAAATTCCTAAAAGAATACCAAGAACTCTTGTCTAACTATGTGGGTCGACCATCACCCCTGTATTATGCGGAGCGATTAACAAAAAAATTGGGCGGAGCAAAAATTTATTTGAAACGGGAAGATTTGAATCACACTGGCGCGCACAAGATCAATCACACTTTGGGAGAAGCCTTGCTTGCAAAACGCATGGGTAAAAAGAAACTTTTGGCAGAAACCGGCGCCGGCCAACATGGAGTAGCATTGGCAACAGCCGCTAGCATTGTTGGGTTAGAATGTGAAATACACATGGGTTCAATCGATGTAGCCAAACAGCATCCAAACGTAATTCGCATGAAATTATTGGGTGCAAAAATTGTGGAGGTGAACCAAGGTGGAAGATGTTTGAAAGATGCAGTGGACAGTGCCTTTATGGCGTATCTTGCTAATCCACAAGAGATATTTTTTGGTATTGGCTCTGTAGTAGGTCCTCACCCATATCCTATGATGGTTCGTGATTTCCAGTCGATTGTTGGTAAAGAAACAAAACAACAAATAACGGCCAAGGAAAATAGACTCCCTGATTATTTAATCGCTTGCGTTGGTGGGGGATCAAACGCAATTGGTTTATTTAATGAATTTTTACCTGATAAACAAGTGCAAATGATTGGTGTGGAACCAGCTGGTAAAAGTTTTAAACCGGGAGAACATGCGGCTACTTTAACACTGGGGAAACCCGGACAAATTCATGGCATGATAACATACTTGCTTCAAGATGAAAAAGGAGAACCGCTCCCGGTTCATTCCATCGCTTCCGGTCTGGATTATCCCGGTGTTGGTCCAGAACACGCATACTTAAAAGACACGAATCGAGTAAAATATGTGACGGCAAATGACACAGAGGCGCTGGAGGCATTTATAACTCTAAGCAAAACGGAAGGAATAATCCCCGCCTTAGAAAGTGCGCATGCTATTGCTCATACCATAAAATTTGCGCCTACTTTGACGAAAGAAGAAATAATTATTGTTAATTTATCAGGGCGAGGCGATAAAGACGTGGATTATGTGGCAAAAAAATTGGGAATATGATAATAAAATATTTTTTCAAGTAACCACTGTGTAGAAGCGATTTTTCGATAAAAAATCATCTGAAAATGGTGATTTTTTATTTATAATAAACCCGTCTACATAGAAAAGTTCGAACCAAAAAATCAGCTTCAATAGGCTGATTTTTGAGGTTTTAAAACCTTGGCTCCCTGACCAGGATTCGGACCTGGAACTCCTGCGTTAACAGCGCAGCGTTCTCCCAATTGAACTATCAGGGAATATAAACAAAAAATCCGCAATGAGCGGAAATGTTCTAGAATAATAACAACATCTCCGCCCTAGGCGTCATTATTGTTATGATTATTGTTTTCTCGTCTCTGCATCATATGTAGTTACAATAACAGGCTAATGAATTATCGTCAAGTTTGTTTTCCAATCCGGTAAAGATTTCTCCGTCACAAAACACAAAAAATGGTAAACAAGGTCATGTATTCGTTTATGTGTTATTTTGGCTAAATTTAGCGAAAAAATCTGCTCCCAAGAAGCAAAACAAAGGAGTTGTAGATCAACTATTTCCTCTCCAGACAATAGAGTACCCTGAGCCGTTCCTCGACACTGATCACAGACTAACCCGCCTTTTTCATCAACAAAATTCTTGGCCACAGGCTGGCCGCAATCCGCGCACTTTGTTAATTCCGGACTAAATCCTAAAATTGATAATACTCGTAACACCAAGGCATCAGCGAAAAGATCGCTGGTTTGGGGAACGGTAGCTAACAAATCCAACCATTGGACGACCAAAGCAAATAGTCTGGGATCTTTTTCACCCGGAGACAAAACCCTGGCTAATACGCTCATCATCGCACTGGCTAACCAAGATTTCTGACCATCTTTCCTGATTGGAGAGAACACTTGTAGGGATTGGGCGGTCAAAAGCCGGTCTAATTCCTTGCCCCTGACCCAATCAACCTGAACCAAAGAAAACGGCTCCAAATGAGCCGAATTTTTACTTGTAATCCTTTTTACTCCCTTTGCCAACAGGTCCACCCTTCCCCTCTCTTCTGTATACAATGAGATGATCTGATCATACTCCCCTATCTCGCGTCGCTGTAAAACCAAAGCCTGCATATATTACCGCTTCCTCCTTTCCAAATAGTCGGTGAGGATTACCATGGCGGCTTTTTCATCACGCCCCACGCTTCCTCCCAAATTATCAGCTAAAGCCGAAGAAAACCTTTCATCAAACAAATCCACTGGCACTCTTGTTTCCTGGACAATCCTCCGGGCCAAAAGCCTCACGGTCTTTGTCCAGGGGGTATCTTCACCAGAAAGTGCCAGGGGTAGACCCAAGACCACCCGATTTATCTTCTCTCTAATAATCAAAGTAAAAAGATCAGCCTCGGTTTCTACAGTGCCATAAGGTAAAACCACCCCCAAATCAATATCGACCCAAGCTAAACCAATTCTTTTTTTGCCGTAATCTACTCCCAAAATCTTCATATACTTGTCTTTTTACTTCTCACTCGGCCGCTTGGTGGCAATTTGGACGCCACTGTCAGTGATAACAATAGTATGTTCAAAATGAGCGCACCAACAACCATCCTTAGTCAAAACACTCCAACCATCGGCTGCAGTGCGCACTTCGCAGCTACCTAAAGTAATCATTGGTTCAATGGCCAACACCACTCCTGGCTCCAGTTTCCAAACCCGCAATTGAGGATCATAGTAATTGGGAACGCGCGGTTCCTCATGCACCCCATGTCCAACCCCATGTCCGACTAAATCTCGCACAATACCCAGACCATAAGGTTTTACATACTTTTCAATCGCCTGGCCAATATCCGCCACTGTCTTGCCAGCCCGAGCAGCCCTGATACCTACCTTCAAGGCCTGCTTAGTCACTGAAAGCAGCTGTCGATTTTGTCCGGAAATCCGTCCGACAGGCACAGTAATGGCTGTATCGGTAAAGAAACCATTTTCTCCCTCTCCCCAGCCACAGTTGACTGGATATTGCATGCCAATATCAATACTGAACAAATCTCCATCTTTGAGAACCTTGTCTGGACTAGCAGCCCCATGCACCAATTCATCATTAAGAGAAGCACAAATCGTAGACGGAAAAGGCGGTTCACTTTTCCGACCCCGAAAACCCTTGAAAGCCGGGCGTCCTCCGGCTTGTCTAATTAATTTTTCTGCTTCTTGGTCAATGGCAAAAGCCGAAACTCCGGCCACAGACATCTCAGCTAATTTATCCAAAATCTGACCTAAAATCTTTCCTCCCTCTAAAATATATCTTATCTCTTGTTCATTTTTATGATAACCCATATCAACCAACTAAAATCTTCTCGATCTCTTTGTCCACTTCAGCAATCCCGACTTCGCCATTCACTACGGCCAAAATACCTAGCTGCTGGTAATAATCAAGAATGGGGCGAAGAGCAATATTGCCTTGTTCTTCAATCCTTTTCTTGGCTGTATCTGGATTATCATCACTCCGTACCTCTAAAACCTGGCTGCATTCTGGGCACTGAGTTATTCTTTCATTGTCGGGAGAATAGGGAAGGATGAATCCGCATTGGGGACAAATTTTGCGACGAGTCAAACGTAAAAAACTAGTTTCATCAGAAAGCCTAATCTCAATGGCCACCACTTCTTTTGTCAAACCTTTGTTTTGAAAATATTCCTGATATTTCCGGGCCTGCTCAAGATTACGGATGGCGCCATCTAACACCACTCCTTGACCCTGCTCCAAATACCTATCCATTGCCGCAAAAGCCAGTCTATAGATTAAATCATCGGCCACTAATTTACCGGCTTTCATATCCGCCAGCTTTTGTTTGTCTATTGGGTCAGCCTGCGGATCCTTGTCCAAAGCCCGCAACAGGTCGCCGGTGGAAATATGGCCGTAATTATGGCGCAATGATAATTGCCGGGCTTGCGTTCCCTTGCCACTCCCCGGTACCCCCAAAAGAATAATAATCCTTTTCATAACCTTATTTTTGTTCTAGATATTCGGTAAAAACTTCCATTAAAGCCCGCCGATCATTATCACTGATACTGTGTTGATTCTTTAGTTTAGTCAGGACCTCATGAATTTGTTGGAGAGAGATCTTACCGTCTCCTTGCCTACGGGCAGCGATTGCCTGCTCTATTAGATCTTCTTCTTTTTGGTCCAAGGTCCTGATCCGAAGACGGGAAACCATCTTTTTTATCTCCTCATTGGTTAAAGTCTCTTCTTGAGTAGAGTATTTTTTTGTACTACCAAAGATTGTTCCAAAGATTGACATAGTATATAAAAAGGCTTATTTTAGCCTAATTATTATAGCAACAAAACAGCCCTGATGTCCAGGGCTGTTGTTTAGAGTATTTTTTACATTCGATCGTATTCGTGAATTTCAACTTGCGAGTTAATCTGCTTGGCTACTTCAATCGCTACCGAAACCACGATCAATAAGCTGGTACCACCGATTACCAATGATTGCGTACCAGTAAAAGCACGTAAAATTAAAGGTAGAATGGCAATGATACCCAGAAACAAAGCGCCAACGAAAATCAAACGATTCATAGTCCGGCCCAAATATTCTTCTGTCTGTTTGCCTGGTCTGATACCGGGGATAAACCCACCCTGGCGTTGTAAATTCTCCGCGATCTTCTGAGGGTGGAAAATCACAGCGGTATAGAAATAGGTGAAACCAAAGACGAGAACAAAATACAGGAGACCATAGAATAGCTGATTGTTGAACAAATTAACTGTCCCCTGCGCCAATGCCCCCAACCAACCGCCCCTACCAGTCAACAACTGGGCAATCATGGAAGGAAACAGAATAATAGAGATGGCAAAGATAATCGGGATCACCCCGGCCATATTTACCCGCAATGGCAAATGGGTATTTGCTCCTCCATACATGCGGTTTCCCCGCACTTGCTTGGCATAACTGATTGGTATATTCCGTTGGCCTTCAGTGATGATTACCACTCCGGCGATGGTCGCAATGGCGATGGCCACAAACAAACCATAGGTATAGAGATCAGCACTCGTATAATTGACAATGGCATTCTGGACCACTGGCGGTAGACCAGAAATAATACCGGCAAAGATGAGCAAGGAAATACCATTGCCAACTTTTTTTTCAGAAATCAATTCACCAATCCACATCAAGAAAACTGTACCCGCGGTAATGGTCAACATGATGGTGAAAAGTTTGAAATAGGTGAGAGAAGGTATGATTTGATACTGCGACTGGCCCAAGAGTTTGATCATACTGAAGGCTTGCAACAGAGCCAGGGGAACGGTGGCCAAACGAGTATACATGTTTATCCGCTTTTGTCCGCTTTCCCCTTCCTTTGCCATTTCTTCTAAACGTGGTACGACCATGGTCAATAACTGAAAAATGATGGAAGCAGTAATGTACGGAGCCACGCCCAACATGATAATGGAAAAATTTTCCATGGTACCACCAGAAAAAATATTTAAGAGGCCAAGAATTTGGTTACCCCCGAGAAACTTCTGTAAATTCTCTACATCAATACCAGGAATGGGGATATGGGCCGCAAAGCGAAAAATGACCAACATGGCCAGCACAAATAAAATATTGTTGCGCAAATCTTTTATCTTCCAAATACGCTGAAATTTTTCCCACATAAGGTAAGAGAAAAACAGGCTGAATCAACAGCCTGGACTTTAAAAACTAATTTTACCGCCAGCTTTCTCTATCTTTTCTACAGCCGCCTGGCTAGCGAAACAATCCTTGATCTCTAATTTCTTGGTCAGAACACCCACAGCCATTATTTTCACCCCGTTCTCTGGATGACTAACCACACCCGCTTTAGCAAGAAAAGCAGGAGTAATGAGAATTTTCTCTTTAGCCACTTTTTCTAATACTGTCAGAGAAACGGTCTCTCTTTTGGTAAACCGAGAATGAAAACCGCGCACTTTAGGTATCTTCAAAAGAGAGGGACGAAAAGCCCGAATATGGGTTCGGCTCTTACCACCAGACCGGGCGGTCTGACCCTTGCCACCACGACTAGAAGATGTACCGTGGCCAGAAGAATTGCCTCGGCCCAATCGTTTCACTGTCTTTCGTGATCCAGATGCCGGTTTAATTGTTCCTGGTAATAACGCCATATTATTCGTTAGTTTTCTCTATTTTCTTTTTTTCTTCAACTTTCTTTTTTGGGCCCCCTAATTTTTTCTTGTCTTCCTGTTCGTTGGAGGTCACTTTTGGTTCAGTCCCTTTCTCACCTTCCACCTTAGCCACGCCTTTTTCCTGTCGAAAACGAATTGGTTTAAAAGATTGTAGAGCGAGAAACGCGGCTTTGATATTGTTCATCGGACTACCCGTACGTCCTAAGATTCTCGCCGAAGCATTGGCCACACCTGCCAACTCTAAAATATTGCGCACAGCTCCGCCGGCGATGATACCTGAACCCTTGGGAGCGGGTTTCAACATGATCACAGCGGCATTGTATTTCGCTTCCACCCGATGAGGAATAGTGTCGTACACAGAAGGAACGGTAATGAGATTTTTCTTAGCCTGATTGACAGCCTTATTCACTGCCAATTGTACATCTTTACCTTTATCTACGCCATAGCCGACCCGACCCTTACGATCGCCAATCAAAACCAAAGCCCGAAAGCTTAATTGCTTACCACCTTTGGTTACGCGAGTGACGCGCGCTAAATCAATGATGTTTTGGTCAAATTCTGGTCTCTCTTTTTTAAATTTACCTCGATTATTTTTACCTTTTAACATATGCATTGAGATTAGAATTGGAGACCGCCTTCACGCGCACCTTCAGCCACGGCTTTGACTCGGCCATGATAGCGATAACCGGCTCGGTCGAACACTACTTTGGATATTCCCTTTTCTTTCGCCTTTTCCGCCAAGGTCTTTCCCACTAGATAGCTTTCGGCCACCTTCCCCTTTCTTTCACCCGCTTCTCCTTTGATTGGTTTCAAGCTGGAAATAGACACCAAAGTCTTGCTACTTTCATCATCCACTAATTGCGCGTAAATTTTATCTAGGCTACGAAAAACATTGAGGCGAGGTTTTTGAGCAATGCCCGTTCCCCGCGCCCGGACCCGCCGTTGCCGTCTAGCCCTGGTTTGTTGTTTGGTAATCTTAGTCATATTATTTAACTTTTGGCCCCAGCCGCGGCTTTACCTGCCTTGTGGCGTAACTGTTCTTCAGCATATTTAATTCCCTTACCCTTATATGGTTCAGGTAGACGAACATTACGCACCCCAGCGGCGGTCGCACCTAGTAACTCCTTATCCGCGCTTTCTAATTTGATAACGTTCTTTTCTACAGCCGCAGTTACTTCCGCTGGAATTTTATAAATAACCGGATGAGAAAAACCCACATCCAACTTCAAATCCTTGCCCTGCATGGCGACCCGGTAACCGACACCATTGATTTCTAACTCCTTATGAAAACCAACCGTCACACCCACTATCATATTTTTGATATGGGCGGCATAAGTACCCCACAGTGATCGTTCTTTCTTCTCTTCTTTGTTCTGAACATCAACTGTCACTTCGTTAGCTTCGATTTTTATCGTCACCAAAGGATTAAGAACACGACGCAGTTCTCCCTTCGGACCTTTCACCACTATTTCCTTATCTTTGATTTCTACGGTAACACCAGTGGGGATCTTTAAAATTTGCTTGCCAATACGTGACATATATTTAGTAAACAGTGCAGATTAATTCTCCGCCTACCCCTTGCCGGCGCGCCTGCTTGTTAGTCATCAAACCCACCGAAGTAGATAATATCGCCACACCATAATCATTCAAGACTTTGGGCATGGATTCAGCTTTGATATATACACGGCGGCCAGGTTTGCTCACCCGGTCCAAAGAACGAATCATCGGCTGGCGGTTGTTGTATTTTAATTCCACCTCTAATACCGGCCCTTTTTCGTCCTTTTTTTCTTCCACTTTACCCACATAGCCTTCCCGGCTCAACAACTCCGCGATCCCCTTCTTTAGTTTGGAAGCAGGAATGGAGACGTGTGCCCGGTGCGCCATTTGCGCATTGCGAATGCGGGTTAGCATGTCAGCGATCGGATCAGTCATCATAAGATATTTGACATTTACATTATAAATATTTACCAGCTTGATTTCCGCACGCCTGGTAAAAGACCGGCATTGGCCAGTTCGCGAAAACAGATGCGGCACAGGCCGAAACGACGAAGAAAACTCCGGCGCCGGCCGCACCGCCAACAACGGCGGACCAGACGGGTGCTGTATTTTGGTTTACGATTGGATTTAGCTTTTTGCGCTTGCGTAGCCATAACAAAACTGATTATTTCTTAAAAGGAAATCCCAAGCTTTCCAGCAAGGCCTGACCTTCTTCTTGATTATGGGCCGTAGTACTGATTACCACTTCCAAACCATGAATAAGGTCAACCGCATCAGTTCTTATTTCTGGAAAAGCGATATTTTCTTTAAAACCAATAGTGTAATTACCTTGCTTGTCAAAACTTTTCGGATTGAGTCCACGAAAATCGCGCACCCGAGGCAAAGTCACAGAAACCAACTTATCCAAAAAATCATACATGCGTTTACCGCGTAGGGTGACCGAGACTCCAATCTTCATCCCTTCTCGGATTTTGAAATTGGAAATGGATTTCTTGGCCACGTTATGCACTGGATTCTGGCCAGTAATCGCTCGCAGAGTATTGACCACATTCTCGATATAACCGGCTTCTTTCACATGACGACCATAACCACTGTTCAAAGAGACCTTTACTAATCTCGGCACTTCCATGGTATTTTTGTAGCCGAATTTCTCGCGCAACTCTTTCACGGTCTGAGCTTTGTATAATTTTGACAATCTTGATTCCATAAAAATTGATTACTACTCCACGTATTCGCCACTCACTTTGGCTACTCGCTTTTTTTCTTCCCCTTCTTTCTTAAAACCAACTCGTGTCGGCTTGCCTGACCGGGGATCTAATAACATCACCTTACTCATGGCTAAGGGGGCAGACAATTCAATCACTTGTCCTTTCTCGCCCTGCCGGCGAGCGCGTAGATGTTTTTTTAACTGATTAACACCTTCTACCACGGCAAATTTCTTGCCAGTGTTCTTATCGGTCAGGACCTGAATGACTTTGCCAGTTTTTTGGCGATCACGTCCGGACAAAATTTTTACTTTATCACCAGTTTTTATCTTCATATGTTTATAAAACTTCCGGAGCAAGAGAAATTATCTTTTGGAAACCTTTTGTGCGCAATTCACGGGCCACTGGTCCAAAAATTCGGGTCCCCTTTGGCTCTTTGCTCTTAGGATCAATAACTACGGCCGCGTTCTCATCAAAACGAATATAGGAGCCATCCGCTCGCCGGGTTTCCTTGACTTGCCGAACTATGACGGCGTGCACCACCTCACTCTTTTTTATCAACATATGAGGGGAAGCTTCTTTCACCGCACAAGTGATCACGTCACCTAAACGGGCATAACGCTTTTTATAGCCGCCCAAAACGCGGATGCACATCAATTTTTTAGCGCCACTATTATCAGCGGCATTGAGCATTGATCGATGTTGAATCATATGGTTAGCTAACTTTCTTCAAGAACCGCCACCGCTTAGTCTTACTCAACGGCCGGCATTCGACGAAAATTATGCGGTCGCCTTCTTTCGCTTCACCTTTTTCATCATGCACTGGATACTTGCGTGATACTTGATAACGCTTCTGGTACTTAGGGTGGAGTTTGTGTTCAATAACCAGGACGCTAATTGTCTTGTTCGCCTTGGCTTTTACCACTTCGCCCTCAAATTGACGTTGAATTTTTTTCTTTTCTTTAATCTGTTTGGTCATACTTTTTATTGCTTCCGACGAGCGTTGATTAAAGTCAAAACCCGCGCAATGGTTTTTTTAACCAAACGCAAGGTGCGCACACTTTTTAACTGCTTCTCTGTCGCCTTAAAACGCAAAGATCTTGCCTCTTCCCGTTTCTCTGCCAACAGATTATGCAAATCTTTATCACCTAAATTTTTTAAATCCTGCCATTCCATAGACTTAAGCTTTTACAAATTTTCCCTTGAGTGGCAACTTGTGAGCAGCGGACAACAAGGCTTCTTTAGCCGCGGCCTCAGTAATACCGTCCATTTCAAACAGAACTGTCCCCGGCTTAACCGTTGCAACATAATGATCCGGAGAGCCTTTACCACCACCCATGGGCAATTCATTACCTTTTTTGGTCACCGGACGATCCGGGAACACCCGAATCCAAACCTTACCACCACGGCGGATATAACGAGTCAACACCCGTCGCGCGGCTTCCAATTGACGCGAAGTCACCCAGGCCGCTGTATCTGTACTCAAACCAAAACTACCTAAAGATACCCGAGTAGTGCGAGTCGCCACCCCTTTGTTATTCCGTCGGGGTTCGTGCCATTTTCTATGTTTTGCTCTCTTGGGTAACAACATATTATTTATTTACAACTTTACTGGTCCGAGGCCGATGAGTCTTTGGCTCTACAGTTTCCTCTTCCACAAATTTGTCCTTACGGCCGAAAACTTCACCATGACAAACCCAAACTTTTACTCCGATTTTGCCATAAATAGTTTGTGCTTCGGTAAAAGCATAATCCACATCACTACGCATCGTAATCAAAGGTACGGTCCCAGCGGCTAGTTTTTCTGTCCGGGCGATTTCCACCCCGTTCAACCGTCCACCCAAAGAAATTTTTACACCCTTGGCTCCCGCGCTCATTACTTTTTCTATGGTTTGTTTCATTACTCGGCGAAAAGGCATACGCTTTTCCAACTCCGTCACGATGGTTTGAGCAATAATAGACGCCGACAGAGCTGGCGAACGCACTTCTTTGATATTCAAACGCACCTTCAGAGATTGTTTCAAAAACGTTCGCTCTATATCTTTACGCAAATCCTCCAAGCCCTTGCCACCGCGACCAATAATGAAACCCGGCTTAGCCGCAAAAATAGTAATCACCATGTCTTTCGCCCCTCGTTCAATACCAATGGCATCAACATGCGCGTCCTTAAACTTTTTCATGATATAAACACGAATCTGCACATCCTGAGCAGTCCAGGTGGCGTAATTCTTCTTAGAACACCACTTTGAATCCCAGGTGTAAATGACTTGTAAGCGATGAATTTTTGGATGGACTTTATGACCCATAAATTTTATTTAGTCTTCTCTTCTTTCACTTTGGTAGTCTTCTTTTTTTCTCCAGTTGTAGCTTTCGTCTCTTTGGTTTCTTTTTCCTTTATTTCTTTCTTTTTGACTTCTTTAGTCTCCACTTCACCTTCTAATACTAAATCAATGTGGCAGCTGCGATGACGAATCGGGGTGGCCCGGCCCATGGCCTTGGGTAACCAGCGGTATAAAATAGCGCCGTCATCCACGGTAATTTTTTTGATTACTAAAGTTTCTTCCTTAATCTTATGATTATGTTGGGCGTTAGCAGCCGCTGATTGCAACAACTTCACCAACGGACGAGAGGCCTGCTTGCCGCTATTTTCCAATTGTTGAATGGCTTTAACCACAGACAAGCCTCGCACTAAATCCACTAAAAGCCGAACTTTGCGCGGGGCCAATCGTAAATGTCTCAATTTCGCTGTTGCTTGCTTCGTTTCCATATTTATTTCTTCTTAGCTTCTGGCTTGGCAGCAGGGGCAGCCGCTGGGGCAGTTTCTGCTCCCTTAGCCTGCTCCTTGGCCATCTTGCCGCCATGGCTGATGAATTTTCTAGTCAAAACAAATTCGCCCAACTTGTGTCCCACCATATTTTCATCTACAAAAATACTAGGAAAATCCTTGCCATTATGAACCTGGAAGGTCATTCCCACCATTTCCGGGGTGATCGTACTCGCCCGGGCCCAAGTCTTGATTGGCTTGTTGGTTTTTGTTTCCCGAGCCTTCAAAACTTTGGCTTGCAGCTTCACATCAATATACGGGCCTTTTTTAAGACTTCTTGACATAGAAAATTATTACTTCTTTTTTCGTTTCTGGACAATAAATTTATTTGACCATTTGCTGGGCCGACGCGTCTTCACACCTCGGGCCTTACGTCCGGTCTGGGTCTTTGGGCCACCCTTGAGACCAATTGGACTATGACCCTCACCACCACCGTGCGGGTGGTCAACTGGGTTCATATTCTTACCCTTAACCACTGGCCTCTGGCCCAAGTGACGACGACGTCCGGCCTTTCCATAACGGATTAACCGAAAATCCTGATTACTCACCAGACCAATGCTGGCCAAACAATTCTTTTTAATCAAACGTACTTCACCAGAGGGCATCTTCAACTGCGCATAATCCCCTTCTATCACTTGTAGTTGCGCTCCGGTACCAGCACCTCGCACCATTTGTCCGCCATTACCAGCTTCCATCTCCAGGTTATGGACAAAAAGGCCGACCGGGATGTATTCCAAAGGTAAACGATTGCCTAATTTCGGTTCAATCCGTTTTTGTGAAGAAATAAGTTTATCCCCCACCTGAATTCCTTGAGGCGCTAACCAATATGCCTTATTGCCGTTAGTGTGTTGCACCAACATGATGCGAGCACCACGATTAGGGTCGTATTCAATTGTCTTGACTTCCACTTCTTGATCAAATTGTTGTTGTTTGAAGTCAACCAAACGATACAGACGCTTGTGACCGCTGCCCTGATGGCGAACCGTCAGACGCCCGGTGTTGTTCCGGCCAGCATTACTCTTCAAAAAAGTGACCAATGATTTTTCTGGCTCCTGCTTAGTGATATCAGAAAAGACCTGAACAGTCGATTTGCGACGTCCGGGGGTCGTTGGTTTGTATTTCTTGACTGGCATATTACACACCTTCGTGAATATTTATTGTCTGTCCTGATGGCAAAGTGACCAAAGCTTTTTTCCAATCACTCCGGCGTCCCACACTGCGGCCATGCCGGGAAATCTTTCCTTCTAAATTCATTACCCGCACCTTCAGCGGCTTTACTCCATAAACATTTCTAATGGCTTCCTTTATCTGACTCTTGGTGGCCAAATTTGCTACTTGAAAAGCATAGACGCCACGCGCTTCCGCAATTGTCGCTTTTTCACTGACAATTGGCTTGAGTAAAACTTGGTAAGCTAAACCCGTCACTTTTTTCGCCAACTTTTCGGTCTTGGGAGCGGCTACGACTTCCTTTGTTTCCTCAATTTTCTTGGTCTCTTTCTTAGCCTTAACCACCTCTGACTTTTTAGTGGCGATTGTTTCTTGTTTTTTTAATTTGGCAAATAGTCCAGCCATATTATTTCGCTAATCTTTTTTCTAAAACTTCTACTGCTTTCTTTGACACCACCACAAACTGATTATTCAGCAAGTCGGCGACGTTGGCATCCATTGCTTTTTGTCTAACTACCTTAGCCAAATTCTGACTGGCCTGATTCCAATTCTTGTTCGTTTTTTCAAAAAGAAAGAGAGTGCGACGACCAGCACCAGGCAAAGCCTGACGTAAAGTCGCCATGGTCTTAGCCTTACCATCTCCTGGCCATTCTTCTACCACGATCAATTTATTATCCTGCAATTTGTCGCTCAAACACATGCGCAACGCCAGAGCACTCACTTTTTTATTAACTTTCTGCTTGTAAACACGGGTATTACGCGGACCAAAAGTAATACCACCACCGACCCACAAAGGTGAGCGGATGGAACCATGCCGAGCGCGGCCAGTACCCTTTTGTTTCCACGGCTTCTTACCACCGCCCCGCACTTCTCCCTTATTCTTGGTATGGGCCCAAGGTTCGCGAATATTAGCTAACAAAGCTTGAAAAACTTGATAAACCACGGCCGGCTTTACTGGTACAGAAAAAATCGCATCCTTCAATTCCATCTCTTCTTTGCTTTCTCCGGCTTGATTATAGACTTTTACTTTCGCCATATTATTACTTGGTTACCTCCTCAGCATTTGTGGCTGGTGCTTCCTCAGTCGTGGTCGCCACTGCCGCTATTGGGGCTTCTTCTTTTTTTTCTTCAATTACAGCCTCTACTTCGGGTTGAACGGTTTGGACTTTTTCTTCTGGCAAAGCTACTTCTATTTTGCCAACATCAGTAGTAATGAAAAGCAGGCTGCCGCGCGCTCCTGGCACAGCGCCTTTAAGTAAAATCTCTTCGTCGGTCGCTGATACTATTTCTAAATTTTTTACTGTCACTTGCTGTGCTCCCATGTGTCCGGCCATCCGAGTTCCCTTCAAGACTCTCTGGGGTCCGGTAGAACCAATACTACCTGACATGCGCAATTGATCCTTGTGACCATGAGTAGCGGCTTGGCCAGCAAAACCATGTCTTTTGACCACGCCTTGGAATCCTCTACCTTTGGAAATGCCCACTACGGTCACTTTTTCTCCTGGAGTAAAAATTGTTGCTTTAAATAAATCACCGCGTTTTAAAGTATGATCCGCTTCTACAGCACAATCTCGTAAAACACGCACAGTCGCTGTCTGGTCATCGGCCCAAGATACATCCTGTAAATGGCCGAGGGCTGCCTTGTTCAGACGGAATTTTTTTTGTCGGCCAAAGCCAATCTGGACCGCGTTGACGCCATCTTTTTCTTTGATTTTTACTTGCGTTATTACACAGGGACCGGCCTCAATTTTGGTAACTGGCACTACTGTACCATCTTCCTTAAAGACCTGGGTCATGTTCAGTTTTTTGCCTAAAATGAATTTCATAAACAAAAACTAGAAGTGTTTTCCGCAAACCGAGTTGTTAGCGAACCACACTTCTAGCCTTTTGGGGGGCTAATTGTACTCGTTAGTACTGATATGGTAACGCATTTAACTCCGTCCGCAGATGTTTTTCCGTAATCACGGAATCTTATCTGGTTGGCTGTTAAATACTAATTAAGTAGCGATATTCTACCGTAAAGGGTTTCTCTTGTCAAGACCGGCCCTTTTTCCGGCCAAAACCCAGGGCCTTAGTTCATTTTTATCTCAATATCCACACCTGATGGTAGGTTTAGACTCATCAAGGCATCAATGGCTCGCTGGTTAGGGTTGATAATGTCTATCAACCGCTTATGGGTACGGATTTCATACTGTTCCGAAGCAGTTTTATGGACAAACGTGGAACGTCCGACGCTTATCTTGTTCTTTTCCGTAGGCAACGGCACAGGACCAACTACCTGGGCGCTATTCCGTTCAGCCGTGTCAATGATTGTCTTGGCCGCTTTATCAATGATCTTGTGATCATAGGCCCGGATCTTGATCCTCACCTTTTGCTTGATTTCTCCTTCGTTTTTTTCATTTTTGTCCTGACTCATATAAAGAGCTAAGTAAGTAAGGAGGGCCTCAATGAGGCCCTCCTTGACTTTTGCTTATTTAATAATCTTGGTTACTGCGCCAGCGCCAACGGTTTTGCCGCCTTCGCGAATAGCGAAGCGCATTTGTTCTTCGATGGCCACCGGGACAATCAATTTGATCGTCATGACTACAGTATCGCCAGGCATGACCATTTCTGTACCAGCGGGCAAAGTCACATCACCAGTCACATCCGTAGTCCGGATATAAAACTGAGGCTTATAACCATTAAAGAATGGCTTATGACGACCGCCTTCTTCCTTGGTCAAAGCATAGACCTTGGCTTCAAATTCAGTATGCGGAGTAATACTGCCTGGTTTGGCAATAACTTGTCCGCGTTCCACATCTTCCTTCTTAGTACCGCGAAGTAAAATACCAGCATTGTCACCAGCCTGGCCTTGATTCAAACTCTTGTTAAACATTTCCACACCAGTCACCGTGGTTTTGCTTACTTCTTCGCTCATACCCACGATCGCAATTTCGTCGCCAATCTTGACTATACCGCGTTCAATACGACCGGTCACAACTGTGCCACGACCTTCAATTGAGAAGACGTCCTCAATAGGCATCAATAAGGGTTTGTCTAAATCACGAACCGGTTCAGGAATATACGAATCCATGGTTCCCAATAGATCCATGATTGGCTTGGCCAATGCTTCATCTGTCGGGTTCTCCAAAGCTTTCAAAGCCGAACCGCGAACGATCGGGGTGGTGTCACCAGGAAATTCATACTTCTTGAGTAAATCGCGGACTTCCTGTTCTACTAAGTCGATCAACTCGGCGTCTGTCACTTGGTCCACTTTATTCAAGAAAACCACAATGTAAGGCACGCCTACTTGACGAGCCAATAAAATGTGTTCCCGAGTTTGAGGCATTGGACCATCGGCAGCGGAGACAACCAAAATTGCGCCATCCATTTGAGCGGCGCCGGTAATCATATTCTTTACATAGTCCGCATGCCCAGGACAATCCACGTGTGCATAGTGACGAGCAGCGGTTTCATACTCCACGTGAGCGGTGTTGATGGTAATACCGCGAGCTTTTTCTTCTGGAGCAGAATCGATCTCATCTACGGACTTGGCTTGGGCTGTCAAACCCTTTGCCGCTGCGACTTTCAAAATTGCCGCGGTCAAGGTTGTCTTGCCGTGATCAACGTGGCCAATGGTGCCGACGTTTACATGGGGTTTGTTTCGTACAAACTCTGCCATATATGTATTTGCACCGCACTGACCCCCGGGTGGCCGAGTTCAGCTTTGTAATCCAGCGGTGAGAAATTGAATAAATAAATTAAGTAAATCTGCCTACTTTGTTAGGCAAATAACGGGCTAATTATATATTAAACCACATCCACTAGTCAAGGGGGTAAACTGGGGACAGCTAGGCTACTGGCTCCTCGTAAAACACTGGATCATCATCAAGCGGTTCTTCTTTCCAGACTGTTTCAACCCCCTCGGCCCGAGGTATAGCCTTCGGACCACCATCTTCTTTGACTACTTCCTGTTTTTTTTCTTCTTTGTCATCACTGCTTTGATACTTTTCTTGAAGAACTTGACTGACCCGGTTCCAACTCCCTAAATGGACCTCTCCCTCAGGTTCTAATTGTCCGTCATCAGACGGCAAAGGTATTTCTTCTGACGCAAGCGCATCTTGATCCTCAAGAGACGCCCCTGTCAAAATCTTACGACTTTCCTTCTCTTTTTCTACTTTTTCAGTCAAAGCGCGGATAGCCGCTTCAGTCGCGTATTCATCTTGGGCAGACAAAAGGTCCTCATAGTCCTCTACCCCCATGACCACTAAATTCTTTCCCGCAATTGGGTCATGGACAAAGACCTTCCCCCCGGTCCGTTGAGCGAGACGAATCAAGTATTCTAAGGAATTTTTTGACATATTTTTATGATTATCTAGCCGGATTATATCCTGCTCTTTTCTGGGCGTCAAGCGAAATTTGGAAAAAATAAAACACCTTGTTTCCAAGGCGTCTTTTCACTCTATAAATGTGGCAAAAATGGGAACGTCTACTATGTGTGTTTTGATCCCGAATCATCAATTCGGAACCCGTTAGATTGCTCTAACGTCGACGAAGATTCGCAGCCTTCCGGCTGAGTATCTCCAGAAAGGAGGTGATCCATCCCCAGCTTCCGCTAGGGATGCCTTGTTACGACTTCACCCTGATCACTGACTTTACCTTAGTTCCCGTGAGGGACCTTTGGGTACTTCCAGCTTTCGTGGTGTGACGGGCGGTGAGTACAAGACCCGAGAACGTATTCACTGCGACGTTCTGATTCGCAGTTACTAGCGATTCCAACTTCATGTAGGCGAATTGCAGCCTACAATCTGAACTGAGACCGGTTTTATGGGATTGGCTCCACCTCGCGGTTTGGCTACCCTCTGTACCGGCCATTGTATCATGCGTGTTGCCCTGGATGTAAGGGCCATGCTGATTTGACGTCGTCCCCACCTTCCTCCGGCTTACGCCGGCAGTATCCTGTGTACATTTAACACAGAATAGGGGTTGCGCTCGTTACCCGACTTAACGGTACACCTCACGGCACGAGCTGACGGCAACCATGCAGCACCTGTGTAGCACCCTCGAAGGCGGCTCTTGTTTCCAAGAGCTTGCAGCTACATGTCAAATCCAGGTGAGGTTCCCCGCGTATCATCGAATTAAACCGCATGATCCACCGCTTGTGCGGGTCCCCGTCTATTCCTTTGAGTTTTAGCCTTGCGGCCGTACTCCCCAGGCGGCGTACTTAACGCGTTAGCTTTTTTCAACGGCACCGGAAGGGTCGATACTTCCAATACCTAGTACGCATCGTTTAGGGCGTGGACTACTAGGGTATCTAATCCTATTCGCTCCCCACGCTTTCGTCCCTGAGTGTCAGGCATGTTCTAGCAAGCTGCCTTTGCCTTTGGTGTTCCTATCGATATCAGCGCTTATTACGACTACACCGATAGTTCCGCTTGCCTCTACCAGCCTCCAGTCAGACAGTATTAACAGCAGTCCCGAAGTTAAGCCTCAGGATTTAACCATTAACTTATCTAACCACCTGCGGACGCTTTACGCCCAGTAATTCCGGATAACGCTTGAGGTCTCTGTATTACCGCTGCTGCTGGCACAGAGTTAGCAACCTCTTATTCATTAGGTACCGTCAAAAATTCGTCCCTAATAAAAGCAGTTTACACCCCGAGGGGCTTCTTCCTGCACGCGGCGTCGCTCCATCAGGCTTTCGCCCATTGTGGAATATTCTTGACTGCAGCCTCCCGTAGGAGTCTGGGCAGTGTCTCAGTCCCAGTGAGGGGGGTCACGCTCTCACGCCCCCTACTCGTCGTTGCCTTGGTGAGCTATTACCTCACCAACTAGCTGATAAGTCCTAGGCCCCTCTTCGAGCCAAAAGAGATTTACATGGGAATGACTTTCGTCCCCCCATGTCCATCGGGTATTAATCCGGATTTCTCCGGGCTATCCCCGTCTCGAAGGTAGGTTACCAAGGTGTTACTCTCCCGTCTGCCGGTCCGTACTGACCCGAAGGTCAGCCGATCCCTCGACTTGCATGCCTTAAACACGCCGCCAGCGTTCATCCTGAGCCAGGATCAAACTCTCAGTATAATTCTGAGAAGTTATCACCAAATTAAATTTGGAGTTAATTTACTCATGGATAGACGTTCACCTTTATTTTTGCCACATTTATAAAGTGAACGATAAGTTGTAAAAGGCCATCTTTCCGCAAGAGAAAGAAAAAAGAGAAACCTGTAACCAAGTTGCTCTTTTCTCTTTCCAGTATCCAACGGACTTAGAAAAAATCAAATTGTTAGGGTGTGTTTTTTGCTTGGTAATTTTACGGCTTTCTGCTTTCCCTGTCAAGGGGAGATATGCACATTTATGGGGATAACCACCTAAGGGCGACTCTGCTCTTTACGCCACTTATTAATCTCAACATGGTTACCAGACAATAACACCTCCGGCACTTTATGTCCTTGAAAATCTACGGGCCGAGTATATTGGGGATATTCAGCACTTAGATCTAGACTATGGCTCTCTGCCACCAGGGACTCTTCATTACCTAATACTCCGGGTAAAAGACGGCTGACCGCTTCCACAATTACCATGGCCCCTAGTTCTCCCCCAGCCAGGACATAGGGGCCGACCGAAACCTCTTCATCCACTAAATGATCTACCACTCGCTGATCAATCCCTTCATAACGACCACAAACTAAAGTTAACTCATCTAGCTTACTCCACTGTTCGGCTAATCGCTGATCAAATTGCCGACCACGAGGAGAAAGCAGAACGGTTCGTTTCTTCGTTTTCATTTTTCCAGTAAAAATCTTTTTCACTTTTTCCCAACCCGAAGATTGTCGAAAGGGAATGGCATCTAAACTCTGTAAAGCTAAAAAAATTGGTTCCGCCATCATCACCATACCCGGACCACCACCGTAAGGAGTATCGTCAACAGTCCGATGTTTGTCCTTGGTAAAATCCCGAGGATTGACTGTGGCGACCTTCATCCTCCCTTCCGCCTGAGCCCGGCCCAAAATACTAGCTGAACAATAATGGCTGACCAGTTCGGGAAAAATTGTGAGAACATTGAATTTCATATCTTCCACCATGCTAACAGAAAATCGATAATTTAGCAACAAAAGAGCCGCAAATGCGGCTCTTTTTACTTTGTATTTTTCTTTTACAGTACCAAGTCGGTTCCAGTTTCGTAGACTTCATTAGCATCAATTACCACAATCCGATCCCAACGGAAGTTGAGAGAATTGAAAGTTTTCTCATCCGGTATCCAACGCTTAACTTGCTTGGAAGTATCCTGAGCATCAGGTTCCAAACGGTACACTTTAACTGAATCTGGATACTTGACCAGGGTATAATTTGGATGGTGGTCAGTATAATTTATTTCCTCTCCTACCGTATACTTCGCTAACAATTCTTCAGAAATATCCTCTATCCAGTCCCAAGAATATTTCAAGGCCTTAAACACTGATTCGGAGTTAATCCAATACCTTTCCATGTTGAGAAGAAGATACACTTTAGGATCTTTGACAATCTTTACCAAGGCACCATACTTCGGATCGTAATTCGGACCCCAAGGCATAAAGCCCAGGGCATCATCAGGAACACTCTCTATCACTGCTTTGGTCACGGTTTCAACATCATCCCAAGAGGAAAAATAACTGAAATACATTACCGCGCTATTGAATGGCCGTTTGGTACAATCATTTGTGACATAATATACGGCCGGAGACCAAGAATGTTTATAAGCTTTTTTCACGGCCAAAGGACACTCCTCGGCTTCGGTAGTTTGATCTTCAGTGGCTTCCTCCGGCTCTCCTGTATTTTCTTCAGTAGTGCTCTGGGCTACATATTCTATAGAATCGTTAGCAGTGGCTACTCCACCAGAAGAACTCCTGAATTTCACATACACCGTCTTTTGACCATAACCAGAAGTCAGGGTCCAAGTAGTTGTCACAGTATAAGGCTGATAGGAGACGCCAGAAAAATTGCTCGAGTTAGAGATGGCCACATCTTTAACATTCGTCGCGCTAAAGGCAATCTCCACTTTCCGATCATCAGTTGTCGCCGATCCTTTATTTATTACTACCGCCCCTGAGGTGGGCAAAGTAGGAGCAGTACTAAAACCACCGCCACCACCGCCACCACCGCCAGTATTGCCGCTCTCTACATCTTCACTTATTACTGACACTGCCACCGTGGTCGTGGTAAATCCGTTATACAAGCCATCTGAGCTGGTTAGGGCTTGTGTAATGGTAACGTATTCAGTATTCTCCACGAAATCATCATTCACCGCTGTGACCGTTACTGTCTGAGGCGTATTCCAACTACTACTGGTAAAAGTTAGGGTAGAGGCCGAAAGAGAAATGTCAGAGCCAGAATAACTCAAAGTGACGGTGACATTCGCAATCGGTTTACTTTCCAAAGCTACCGTATACGTATCAGTTGAGCCTCCTTCTGTCACTATGGTACTACCAGAAGACTCTGTAACCATTGCCCCAGCTGCATATATGACTACCGAATATGTTTGTCCGCTAGTAGTCAGATTCGTCGCCACCGAAGTCGTGGCACTGTACCGACCCAAAGCGGTAGTCCGCAAAGTAAACGGGTTATATCCGCCATTGGTAACCGCGACCGAGGAACTAGACATGGTCCAAGCGAGGAGATAGTCAGAATACGGAGTATAGCCGCTGGCCGTAGTCGTAGCTTCGGCGCTGGTGGCCAAAGAGGTATCGTTCAATATAGTGCCAACGCCAGATATTACTGCGCTACTAGTGGCAACAACGTAAGCCCGGGTTGTGTAATATACACTGACAGTGCCGGTAGCGGAAATTGAGGATGAAACAGCAGTGAAACTAACATTTTTAAACAAGTTATTAGCTGAACTTTGGTCAAAAACATCATATAACACTGAACTGACTAGGACCGTACTACTTACCACATTATTATAAGCAGTACCCTTAAACCACACACCATAATCGTTACCTGTAGAAGTAACATTCTCTATCACATTAGCATCGCCGCTTTCTATTTTAATACCCGCCCGATAAGGAGCTGAGGCTGAAGTGCCGTTCTGAACAGTAAGATCCCTGATAGTGGAAGTATTGAGACCGGTTAAGCTAATTGAAGGAATCGATGTGTCATACGTTCCATCGACAATCGTCAAAGCACCCAAACCATCAATTGTGACACTGCCCGCCAACAATGTACTAGTGGTCAAACTAAAGGCATAAAAAGTACCGGTGGACAAGTTGACCGTATCACCCGTCCTTAACAACGAGGTTAAGGGGACGGTATTTGTAGCATGGACATTAGAATAATCGATTGCCCGATCATCATCAACAGTGAAAGTGGTGCCGCGGGCGGCACTATAAGCGCCGATGTCATTGGTGCCATTTATATCCAGCAGGCGACTATAAGGAGCCAGGTGAAGATTATTAGTCGAGTTGGTATCCCAGATCTTGAATTGCGGGTCAACCGCCAGGTTGTTTAGACCATTCGTGATCGCCAAGGTTGAGCTGGCCGTCCCCCCAAAAGTTGAAGTAGCATCCACTAGATAAAAATCATTATAATCTTCATAAAAAGTAAAAGTGGTGGTCGGTGAAAATTTATTCAACGCCACTGTACTGACGTCCAACGTACTGGGGCTGGCAAAGATATTATAGCTGCTCGTCACCGCCATATGGCTGTAATCCGTTAACGCACCGTCCGCCGTTTGTAAACATTTCGCTGTTTCCGCAGTGGCTCCATAATAACAAGTATTATAACTGAAATTCACCAAGGCCGGCCCCAACTTAGCCATGGCTGATACACCCACTTCATTTGTCCCAGCTTGAAAGGTAAAATAATTACCTGTAAAGGAGGTAGTGGCGTTCCCCAATACGGCCACAGACGAATTGGCAACAGTGCCGCTATTCACCGTATTAGAAGCAAAGACAAATCCATCCGTGTTTTGGACGGAAACAAAATTGCCTATACCCACGCCAGTGAAATAATCGGAGAATGTATTACTCGTTACCATGGTGCCAGTCACAAAACCACCAACACTGATCATGGCCGCGTTCGTTGGCAACGAATCCCGACGAAAGATATTGTTGGTTATCACTGTCCCGGTGGAAGCCATAATTGTAGCGTTACTAAACGTACAATCTTGTATGGTCGCGCCAGGTGCTCCGTTGTAAAATATCAAATCATAATAATCATTGGCGGCTGTGCTGGAACCAATAACTGCTCCGGAAGCACAGGACAGGGTCAGATTGGCCACCGTAAAGTTAACTGCTCCACCTGGTTCGGTCGTACTATTATAGGTCGCTCCTACACGAATAGTATCTCCAGCGATCACGATCGCGTTCGCCGCACTAATAGACGTATAATCGCAACCAGAAGCACAAACCGTGTAAGTCGTACCAACAGCTCTGGTTTCTTCTACTCGATCATATAATCGAGGTAGAAAAACACTGAAGATACTCAAACACAGAATAATTAAAAAAAGCCAAAAATGCTTTTCGGCTATCTGAAATCTCATTCCCTTCATAAGTATGGGTTAATTGTTGATAGATTTATTATGCCCACATTATACCATAACAAAAAGAGGGGGCATATCGCCCCCCCCATTTTTCACTGTGGATATCTTCTTATTTCTTTTTACCAGTCACAATTTGCTGTTCGATATTTTTTGGCACTTCGGCATAGTGATCGAACTCCATTGTATAACTAGCCCGACCCTGACTCATAGAGCGTAAAGAAGTGGCATAACCGAACATTTCTGACAACGGCACCAAAGATTTAATCACTTTAGCCGTACCACGTTGACCCATTTCCTGAATCTGTCCACGTTTAGAACTGATGTCCCCCACCACATCACCCATGTTAGCTTCCGGCGTAACCACTTCTACTTTCATGATTGGTTCCAATAAAACCGGATCCGCTTTTCTCGCGGCTTCTTGGAAAGCCATACTACCGGCCATTTTGAAAGCAATTTCTGAAGAGTCCACTTCATGATAACTACCATCAAAAACAGCTACCTTCACATCAACTATTGGATAACCTGCCACCACCCCCTTATCTACCGCCTCACGCACACCCTTTTGAATTGCCGGGACATACTCACGAGGAACCACACCACCCTTAATTTCATCAATAAATTCAAAGCCCTTACCTTTTTCTGATTGGGGTTCAAGGCGCAACCAGCAGTGACCATATTGACCGCGACCACCCGATTGCTTGATATATTTACCTTCTGCTTCTGCGGTCTTACGAATGGTTTCTTTATAAGCAACCTGAGGAGCACCAACATTGGCTTCCACACCAAATTCGCGTTTCATCCGGTCGACCAAGATATCTAAGTGCAATTCACCCATACCAGCAATAATCGTCTGCAAGGTCTCTTCATCCGTATGTATTTTGAAGGTAGGATCCTCTTCAGCTAATTTCTGCATGGCTAAACCCATCTTTTCAGCATCAGCTTTACTGTTTGGTTCGATAGCCACCGAAATGACCGGCTCAGGAAAACTAATCTTTTCTAAGATGACCGGACGATTTTCATCGCACAAAGTATCGCCGGTCGTAGTTTCCTTCAAACCAATGGCTGCAGCAATTTCTCCAGAATACACCTCGGAAACCTCTTCTCGGGTATTGGCATGCATTCGGACAATACGACCAATACGTTCTTTCTTATTAGAAGAAGCATTATAGATGTAACTACCCGAGTTTAAAATGCCAGAATAAACCCGAAAAAAGGTAAGCTTGCCAACATAAGGATCGGTCATTATCTTAAAAGCCAGGGCAGCGAACGGAGCATTATCATCAGACTTTATCTCATAAGTCTTTTCCTCATCGTCCGGATCCATGGCCTTGACTACCGGCAAATCGAGAGGTGAAGGGAGAAAAGCCACGACCGCGTCCAACATCTTTTGCACACCAACATTTTGTAAAGCCGAACCGCAGGACACCGGATACATTTCGCCTTTGATTACCAGCTGGCGAACCGCCCTGGTATATTCCTCTTCAGTAAAATCCTGACCGTTCAAATACTTATCCATCATGTCTTCATTTATCTCTGCCACCTTCTCCATTAACTCACCTCGATATTTTTCCATAGTCTCTTTCAAATCATCTGGTACTGGAACCTCAACAATGTTCATACCGTGATCCCCTTCAAAGTGATAGGCAGTTCGATGGAACAAATCCACTAATCCTGAAAAAGTACCTTCTGCCCCAATCGGCAATTGGATCGGAAAAGCCTTGTCAGATAGACGCTCACGGATAGAAGCCAGACTCATATAAAAATCCGCTCCCATCTTATCCATTTTATTGATAAAACAAATACGAGGGACATGGTATTTATCGGCTTGACGCCACACTGTCTCAGACTGTGGTTCCACTCCTTGGGAACCGTCAAACACGGCCACGGCACCATCCAAAACACGCAGAGATCTTTCCACTTCCGCAGTAAAATCTACGTGCCCGGGAGTATCAATAATATTGATGCGGTGATCCTTCCAAAAACAGGTCGTAGCCGCCGAAGTAATAGTAATACCCCGTTCTCTTTCCTGGGCCATCCAGTCCATGGTAGCTTCACCATCATGCACTTCACCGATCTTGTGCTTGCGGCCAGTATAAAACAAGACACGTTCGGTTACGGTTGTCTTGCCAGCGTCAATATGGGCCATGATGCCAATATTGCGGGTTTTTTCCAGGGAATATTCTCTTGGCATATTATTTTATTTGTTTGTCCGTCGACGCGCAAAGTGAGCAAAAGCCTTGTTGGCTTCAGCCATGCGGTGCACATCTTCCTTTTTCTTGACTGCCCCACCTGTACCGGCCAAGGCTTCCTGCATCTCAGCCGCCAGTTTTTCCATCATCCCCAACCCTTTTCTATCCCGAGCAGCCCCGATCAACCAACGAAAGGCTAGGGCGTTTTGACGAGCAGTAGAGACGGGCATTGGCACCTGATAGTTGGCACCGCCGACTCGACGAGAACGGACCTCGACTTGCGGACGAACGCTATCTAACACTTCCTCAAAAATTTTCAAAGCATCAGTTCGGTTTAAAGCGGCCTGTACTTTTTCCAAAGCGCCGTAAACAATCTTTTGAGCAGTCACCTTCTTACCATCTTTCATGATGATATTGATGAACTTGGCTACCAATTGGCTGCCATATTGGGGATCAGACAAAATACCTCTTTTCCCCACGCTTTTTCCTCTAGGCATATTCAATTATTTATTGTTTTACTTAGATTTGGGCCGTTTGGCACCGTAAACTGAACGACCGCGTCGGCGCGCTTCCACGCCCTGAGTATCATAGACACCGCGGACAATATGATAACGGACACCAGGTAAGTCTTTAACACGTCCACCCCGGATCAAGACAATGGAGTGTTCTTGTAAATTATGACCCTCGCCCGGGATATAGGCGATGACTTCCGTGCCATTAGAAAGACGGACCTTGGCGACTTTACGCAAAGCCGAGTTTGGCTTTTTCGGAGTCGTTGTATAGACCTTGACACAAACACCACGCTTGAAAGGCGCGCCTTTGGACAGGTCAGTGTACTTGCGGTGCAGGGAGTCATAGGTGAACTGTAAAGCCGGAGCTTTAGACTTGACCACCTTGTCTGTTCTCCCTCGCCGCAACAGCTGATTGATCGTAGGCATATGGTTTTATATAGACCTAAGGATAATTAATTATTTTCATTAAAAAATGGCCGATGCGGCCAAAATACGTCCTTCCCTAAGGAAGAAAAAAACGTATGAATCGACGCGCGATTTACCTTCACCTCCGGTTGGAGATTACTTACGTTATAATTGTCAGTGCCGGCATTATACTAGCCTAGCTTTTGTTTGTCAACCCCCTAAAACATCCAACCCCCACCACCAGTAAACAATTCATAAATAAAATTGACAACAGGGCTGATCAGCCAATAACCAAACATGATGAAAAAAATGAGAACGAAAAAACCATATTGTTCCAAAACTGACATTAACTGATGAGCTCTCCCTGGTAAAAGGGCGAACAAAAGTTTCGAGCCATCCAGAGGTGGAATGGGAACTAGATTAAAAACTCCTAAAAGAATATTGGCGAAAACAATAATAGAAACAAAAAAATAAAAATCACCAAAAGGTAAAAGGCGCAGTAATAAACTAAAAAGAAAAGCCAAAATGAAATTTACTCCCGGACCAGCCAAAGCCACTGCTACCGGTCCCCAACGTTGATCTCGTAAATTATAGGGGTTGAAAGGCACGGGCTTGGCATAGGCAAACATAAACCGTCCACCAGTCAATAAAAACAAAAGGGCTGGCATTAGTATCGTCCCCCACCGATCGATATGTACCTTGGGGTTGAGGGTCAAACGCCCGGCATATTTTGCCGTGGGATCGCCTAATTGATTGGCCATCCAACCGTGAGCATATTCATGCAAAATTGCTGAGGGCACAATAATCAGAAAGAAAAAGACAAGTGGCAAAATTTCCATAACTTGACAAATCGTTAGTGTTTTTTTATAATGCGCTCACTATTATACAAGAAAACCGTTAAAGTACCAACCCTATGGGAAGACAATGCGCCCTCTGTGGCAAAAAGCCGAAAAAGGCTGCCAATCGTAGTCATGCCAATAACAAGACTCTGCGCCGCCAAAAACCAAACCTGCAAAAGAACAGTGAGAAGTTGCTCATCTGCTCTACCTGCCGAAGGACCTCAGTCAAAAAGAACGCTTAAAAAATAAATAAAAAAACGGAATTGCGCACTTCCGTTTTTTTATTTATTTAGTTTCTTTGATCGTTGAATCTCGGCTTGGGTGGGCGGGCCTCACTTACGGTGATGGTCCGTTTTCCCAACTGACTGTTATTTAATTCAGCAATCGCCTTTTCCGCTGCTTCATCGCTAGAATAAGTGACGAAGCCGAAGCCTTTTGAACGGCCTGACGGCTCGCGAATAACGATCGCTTCTTCCACGTCGCCAATTTGGGCGAAAGCGGCTTTGAGATCGTCTTCAGTCGTATTCCAGTCTAAGCTGCCGACGAATAGTTTCTTTGACATGTGATTAGATTATTAGTGAACACGTAAACCTCTCACTCGTCAGACGCTTAGAAGATACATGCGCACTTTCTTCTATTATTTCAGGCGATTTGAAGCTTACTAAAAACCATTATACCAGAAATGTCCTCTCTTGTCAATGGACATGAAATAACGGCTAAACAAAAACAAGCCAGAAATACGGCTTGTTTCCCTCTCCATATAAAGCTAAAGGCCAAATATGGGGAGTGGTGCAAGACGCGGACGTCTTGTCACCGAAGGAAGGTTCAAAAGAGGAGACGATCCAGATCGTTTTGCAGAACAACAATGAGGGTAACGACGAAGACGCCGAGACCGACCCCACGCAACCACATAGCTGCGCGACGATAGCCGCGGCTTTCTAGACCAGCGACGACGATACCACCCCCATCCAAGGGTGGTAGTGGCACCAAATTGGTCATCCCCCAGAGAAAAGACAGAACAGCCGCGATTCTGACTGCTCCCTCCCAAT
>Ga0208373_1000555_pt1 | contig 63017 bp, 60 predicted proteins | sample RifOxyC2_FD_184036 | JGI IMG/M metagenome (GOLD analysis project Ga0208373, IMG submission 184036) | Soil microbial communities from Rifle, Colorado - Rifle Oxygen_injection C2 (SPAdes) | ecosystem: Environmental > Terrestrial > Deep subsurface > Rock core/Sediment | place: Rifle, Colorado...
CTAAAGCGAAGTATGCCTTTAGGGCTTTTTTTGTCCTCCTTCGCTAAAGTTTCGGAGGACAATCTCGCCAGGCAGTGTGGCGGGTAAATACAGGAAGTAAGCCCTTGCGAAAGTAAAGCCTTTGGTAAGGGCTTTTATTTTTAATAACCCACCAGCCACGGGAATAAAAAGTAAGAGGTCAGTCCGCCTCGTGAGATAGAAAAACTTATTTCACGGGGTAAAACGGAGGAGGGATGAAAAAATGGGTAAAAAACCAATGACGCATAGGGTCGTAACCTTCTTGACCAGGGAAGAGCTTGATTTCCTGGATAAGCTGGAGAAGGATGTGATGTTCTCAAGCGGCAAGTATATCTCACGCTCCCAGATACTGCAGGATATGGCAGAGCTCTTAGCCAAAACTAAGATGAACGCGACAGGGATTAAGGATAATGATGAACTTAAAACTAAGATACAGGAAGCCATAACCAAGTTGAATCAAGAGCAGAAGAACACGACTAACTCTAATGAGCCCAGACCGTAAGATGAATACACCAGGTAATAATAACCAAAAGCTCAAGAGCCTCTATACAAAAGGCGGGATTATGCTTTTTGCCATAGAAAGGCCAAACCGCCTTTACAAAGGCACGATTATGCTTTCACCGGTAGAAAACTGCTGCCAAAGAAGGGCGGTATATGTTAGGGAGTATGTATATAGGAAGAACGATTCAAACAATAAGAGGCAAGAATGAAACGCATAAGCCGTAAAACAAATAAGAAAAATAAAACTAGCGCTAAAAAACGTTTAACCCTTCTTGAAGCGCTTAGAACATATGCCGGGATGACGGTGGGAGTTTGAGCAGGGGTTAAGAAGAAAGCGCTTTCAAAAACATGCTGTTTTAGTCTTGTAAATCAAAATGCTTAAAGTATACTTTATTGTAGGGTCAGACTATGGAGAAACTACCACATTATTACTATGGGGGTATAGCTTCTTTTTATTTTCTTTGGCTTATTTCGAGCTGAGGCATTTATCGCTTCAGCTTTTTTATTGGAAAGATATTATAAAGATTTATAAATAATTATAAAGTTGAGAAAGGAAATAAAAATGAAAAGCCTAAACCGAGGGATGAAATTGGTAGTAAATGTGGCGACCATTATTTCGTTTTGCCTGTTGAATATTAGTCCGTATATCCAGCCTGTGGCAGGCGCTGATGAAATAACATCTCCGCAAAGCCACAGAAAAGTAGTAGAAGCTAAGGATAGCACACCTTCGCAAAGTCACAAGAAAATAAGTAGAAGTGAAGAAAAGCAACAAGCAAAAGAAGCAAATTATGCCCCAGGAAAATTAATCGTGAAGTTAAAAGAAGGCGCAACAGTATATGATATTCAGGATATTAATAATAAATACAATGTGAGCTCAATGGAAAAGCTGTTTAAGGAAGTTGCTCCTGCAGAAGAAACGTTGAAGCAGCTTAAGGATAAATTAGCCAGCCTAAGCGTTGAGCATCAGGGATGGTATTGGCAATTAGACAAGAACTCACAAGAGTATAAAGACTATGCGGCAAGGATTGAAAAAGAGAAAGGGGAGTTGCAAAAGCAGATTGAAGCAAAGGAAAAGCTTATTGCCCATTTAGCACAAAGGCAGAAAAGGGCGCCTAAAGATGCAGTAACCCCTGAATTAAGTAATATATATGTTCTAAAGACAACTAAGGATGCCGATATCTTGGCAATTGCTAAAGAATACTCTTCTAATCCAGCAGTTGAATACGCCGAGCCGGATTATAAAGTTAAGATAAACATGGTTCCCAATGACCCATATTATTCTTCCAGTGGTTCCTGGGGGCAAAGCTATGGTGACCTCTGGGGATTAAAGAAAATACAGGCAAGTCAAGCATGGGATATAACTCAAGGCGGTGGAGTAATTGTTGCTGTGGTGGATACGGGAATAGATTATACTCATGAAGACATAGCAAGCAATATTTGGGTTAATTCAGGAGAAATCGCCGGTAATAATATTGATGACGATGGTAACGGTTACGTTGATGATACCAAAGGATATGATTTTGCCCATGACGATGAAACAGATTATGATAATGACCCTATGGATGACATGGGCCACGGTACCCATGTTGCTGGTATTGTTGCGGCTACAGGAAATAACTCTGTAGGCATTATCGGCGTAGCCCCTAAAGCCAAGGTAATGGCGGCTAAGGGGCTGGATAATGAAGGAGAGGGATATGATAGCAATCTGGCTAATTGCCTTACCTACGCTGCTGATAATGGGGCGGATGTTATTAATAACTCTTGGGGAGGAGAGGGGAGTTCTTCTGTACTAAAGGATGCTGTGGACTATGTTTATTCTAAGGGATGTGTAGTTGTAGCTGCGGCAGGCAATGAGACTGTTGATGTTTACGCATCATTTCCTGCTAACATAAGTAATGTTATTGCTGTTTCTGCTATAGATAGTGATGATGAGAAATCTGATTTCTCAAATTATGGTGTAAAAATTGACGTAGCAGCTCCTGGGGGCGGTAGCACCGATGAAAATGATTCAATACGAAAATACGAGAATATTTTGTCTCTGAGGACTAAAAATACAGATATGATGGAGTATAAGAATGACGATTACAATATTATTGACGACAATTATTATCGTGCTCGTGGCACTTCTATGGCAGCGCCTTATGTTTCGGGCTTAGCAGCTTTAATCCTTGCAAAGCATAATAATTTTAGCAACGATGAAATTAAGCAAACTATAAGAGTTTCTGCCGATGACATTGATTCAACAGGTTTTGACATAAATACAGGTTTTGGAAGAATAAATGCTTATCAAGCTTTGCAAGTTAATTCAGTATGTACTGCAAAGATAACTTCTCCCAAAGAAAAAAAGATATTTAAAACAAAGACTATTTCAATAAAAGGCACCGCATCAGGAGCAGATTTCATAAACTACAAGTTAGAATATGCAGCCGATGCTGCATTAACCAGCTGGACACAAATTGGTTCGATTATTTATTCCCAAGTCACAGAAGGCGTATTAATAAATTGGACTCCTGAGACTACTGGATTGCATTATTTGCGGCTTACTGTAACTGACAAAAATAATCGCCATTTTCAGGATATAATCGGCCCTATATTTATATATAAAAATCTACACAATGGTTGGCCAAAATACATAGAGGGGACAACGCAGCTTACGTCTCCGTTCACAGTCGCTGATGTAAACAATGATCAGAAACAAGAAATAATAATTGGTGATAACTATGGAGCAGTATATATCTTTAAAGAGGATGGCAGCTATCTCAATGGCTGGCCAATAGCAATAGAAGATAGCGGTACAATAAGTTCTGATATTGTGCTGGCAGATATAGATAAAGATAACCATTTAGAAATATTTTTTGTTTGCGACAATCGGTATGTCTATGCTTACCACGATGACGGAACTGCTGTAAATGGTTGGCCGCAGCGTATTCAGGAAGATGAAGATTATATCTTTTTTACGGTTGCCATAGGAGATGTAGATAATAATACGTCTCTAAATATAATTGTAATGCCATCTGGCCCAGGGTGGGGAGATAAAATCCACTATACTTATATATATAACACGGATGGGACACTTTTCAAAAAGTGGCCACTGTATGATACATACGATGCGTCAAGTTCCATCATAAAACGGAACGAATTAAACTGGGAGGGCGGCCTATCAATAGGTGATATTGATAATGACGGTGATATAGAGCTGTTGGTTGCATTGGTCAATGCAGAAGATAGCGAATGCGCATATATTTATATTTTCGATTATGAAGGAGCAATCATAAAATCTCTAAAAGCTGAAGATGTAAGCATATATAAATCTACTAACGGTAATAAGAGTGTCCATCCTCTAACTACCAACAGGCCAGTTTTGGCAGATTTAAATAATGACGGTGAGGTAGAGATAATCTTTTCCGGTAAAACGTTTGATTCTGCAGCAGCTAAATTATTTATCTGGTCATACGATGGGGGAGAATTTATTAGAACTTTAATGAAAAGTATAAATGGTGTTTTTCCCTCCCGCTCCTTATCTGTTGGTAATGTTGATAGTGATGAAAACTTAGAAATTATTCTTGGTTTGAATAAGGATGATGATAGCCGCGGTTCTTTTATTTGTGCCTTAGATTCGGATGGAACAGAGCTTTGGAGAACGAATACTCTGCCTGCTTCATATTTAAGTGCGTCACCTATTATTGGCGATATAAATAATGATAGTATGCAGGAAATCCTCATTTTAGACGATCCTTACTATGATAGTAGTTATCTGCAGTTGTTGACTTATAAACACGATGGTTCGTTAGGTTCTATCTATGAAATGCCAGGAGATTATTCATTTGATGACGGTAGTTATAATGATTTTTCATCGCCAACGTTAGCAGATATCGATAATGATGGGAGAGTAGAAGTAATTGCTGTCAGTCCAAAAAATGGTTGCATAGTAGTATGGGATAAGACTGGAATGTATGATTCTTCAGCTATGGATTGGCCCATGTTCCAACACGATATATATAGAAGCGGTAACTATGATTATAAAATAAGAACTGCCGATCCCACAGACTCAGAAACGCCTAACGGGACACTTACCATTAATGGCGGAGCAACTGTTACGAACACAACGGCTGTTACCTTAACGCTTAGTGCCATGGACGATGTGGGTGTAACGGGGTATTATTTGTCAACGAATTCTATCGTACCCTCAGCCTCAGCCGGTGGCTGGAAATCAGTTAGCCCAACAAAGTCTTATACTGCGAACGTAGACTATGCCTTAAGCACAGGTGATGGCAATAAGACGCTATATTGCTGGTACAAGAATGCGGCAGGCAATATTTCAAATACCGCTAGCGACAATATCATCTTGGATACGGTTGCGCCGACAATAAGTATTACCAGCCCGACCAGCGATGACACGTATATTGCTACTAGCGGCAAGATAACATTAGAGGGAAATGCCTCGGATAGCCTGACAGGAATAAAAAGTGTCGCTTGGAGTAATAATAAAGGAGAATCCGGTACGGCAGTTGGTACCACAAGTTGGAATATCTCAAGTATAGATTTACGAGATGGGGGAGACTATGTCATTACCGTTACCGCTTCTGATGACGCGGGAAATACAAAAATTGATACGATAACGGTAACATCTCCCTATCCTGCAGCACCAAGTAACTTAAAAGCTACTGTATTGTCATCTACAAGTGTAGAACTTACATGGCAGGATAATTCTAGTAACGAAACAGAGTTTAAAATAATGCGTAGTAGCACCACTTCTAACAACAATGCTTTTAGTGCTATAGGGAGAACCACCAGCGTAAGATATACTGATACAGGGCTTAGTGCAGGGGCAACTTATTATTATAAAATAAAGGCATACCAAGATACTAAATATAATAATGATTCTGATATCGTCAGTGTAACTCCTACGGGTTCAGCGGATGATTTGACAAAACCCAGCGGCTCAATCAGCATCAATAGCGGGGCAAGCTACGCAAAGACAACGGCAGTAACGTTAGGCCTGAGCGCAAGCGATAGCGTTGGGGTAACCGGGTATTACCTGTCAACGAGTTCAACAACACCTTCAGCCTCAGCGAGCGGCTGGATAGCGATAACCTCAACTACCAGCTACAGGGCAAATGTAAGCTATAGCTTAAGTACAGGGGATGGGAGTAAGACGATCTATGTGTGGTATAAAGACGCGGCAGGGAATGTTTCGTCAACAGCCAGCGATAGTATTACGTTAGATACGACAGCGCCGACACTAAGCATTACCAGTCCAACTTCAAGTTCGACGTATACCTCAACCAGCGCAACCATTAGCTTAGGAGGAAATGCCTCTGATAGTGGTAGCGGGATAAGCGCAGTAACATGGAATAATGACAAAGGCGGCTCAGGCACCGCCAGCGGGACAACCGGTTGGACAGTCTCAAATATAAGTTTATCCAGTGGTGATAATAAGATTACGGTAACTGCCAAAGATGGAGCAGGGAATACCTCAACGGATACGATAACGGTGGCCTATAGTCCAATGACTACCACTAAGCCCACAGGGTCGGTGAGTATTAATAGCGGAGCAGACTATGCCAATTCTTCCACAGGGCAGATTACTTTAAACCTGAGCGCTACCGATGATGAGGGGGTAAAGGCGTATTACTTTATGGTTTATACCGGTTCTACCAAGGTATACGATAGTGGATGGAAGACGTTTAGCGCAACTAAAAACTACTCTGGAAGCGTAACCCATACGTTAAGCTCAGGTGATAATATGTACACCGTATATGTATGGTATCTGGATATAAACAATAATATGTCAAATCAAGCTAGTGATAGCATTAGGTGGGATACGACAAATCCGAACGTGAATATCACCAGCCCAACGTCAAGTACAACCTATACAAGTACCAGTAGTTTGATAACCTTAGGTGGGAACGCCTCCGATAGCGGAAGTGGATTAGAAACTACAATGAGCTGGACCTCAGATAATCAAAACAATCCCGCGGGCACTGGAAGCATTACCTCTCTTGGCGGCTGGACTGCTTCAGGAATTGAATTAAACAGCGTAGGCACTACGACTATTACAATTACCGTAAAAGATAAAGCAGGGAACAAAGCCTCGGATACAATATTAGTGACTTATGCCAGTTCCAGCGACACCAGCGCGCCCAGCAGCACCAGCATAAGCATTAATGGCGGCTCAAGCTATACGAAATCAACCAGCGTAACCTTAAGTTTGAGCGCAGCCGATAGCGTGGGAGTGACAGGGTATTACCTGTCAACGAGTTCAACCAAGCCGACTGCCTCAGCACTAAGCGGGTGGACTTCGGTCAGTTCAACCACCAGCTACAGGGCAAATGTAAGCTATAGCTTAAGTACAGGGGATGGGAGTAAGACGGTATATGTTTTTTATAAGGATGCGGCGGGTAATGTCTCTTCAGGAGTCAATGACAGCATTACGTTAGATACGACAGCGCCGACGGTGAGCATCACCAGCCCGGCTGCAAACCCATATCCAACCAGCAGTAGTTCGATAACCATAAGCGGAACTGCCTTAGATAGCGGCAGTGGTATTAGCAATGTATACTGGTCTAACAGCGCTACAGGCTTGGGGGCTAATCTAGGTAAGGTAACGAGTTTTACTTTATCAAACGTAAGCCTAAAAAAAGGAGTAATTAATGTAATAACGGTTTGGGCGAATGATGGAGTGTTGAATACAGGAAAAAAGGAACTAATAGTTCTCTACCCTTGACAGTTTCTCTTTTTGTGATATACTTTAACTAGAAGTTAGTACTTTGACAAATTGAGTAGAAGTGCCAAGTGACAAAGGCAAATCCGCCGTAAGGCGGAGACGCAAAGCTTCCGGTCCCTCAATATGAACCTATTGAGCAAGGGACAGCGGGGTTACCAAAGGGTGTAGTTGAACGGCCCTAAAGCGAAGTATGCCTTTAGGGCTTTTTTTGTCCTCCTTCGCTAAAGTTTCGGAGGACAATCTCGCCAGGCAGTGTGGCGGGTAAATACAGGAAGTAAGCCCTTGCGAAAGTAAACCCCGTTAGAAATCCTGCTATTGGCATGACAGATGCCTTCGGCATCTTATTTCTAACGGGGTAAAGCCTTTGGTAAGGGCTTTTTATTTTTAATAACCCACCAGCCACGCCCCGTACAAAATTGCTGCCCCTAGGGGTAGCAATTTTGTACGGGGCACGGGAATAAAAAGTAAGAGGTCAGTCCGCCTCGTGAGATAGAAAAAATGGGTAAAAAACCAATGACGCATAGGGTCGTAACCTTCTTGACCAGGGAAGAGCTTGATTTCCTGGATAAGCTGGAGAAGGATGTGATGTTCTCAAGCGGCAAGTATATCTCCCGCTCCCAGATACTGCAGGATATGGCAGAGCTCTTAGCCAAAACTAAGATTAACGCCACAGGAATTAAGGATAATGAAGAGCTTAAAGCTAAGATACAGGAAGCCATAACCAAGATGAATCAAGAGCAGAGGAATACGACTAACTTAAATGAGCCAAGGCCGTAAGATGAATATCCCAACGAATAATAAGCAAAAGCTGCAGAGCCTTTATGCTAAGGGCGGGATTATGCTTTTTGCCATAGAAAGGCCAAACCGCCTTTACAAAGGCACAATTATGCTTTCGCCGGTTGAAAACTGCTGTCAAAGAAGGGCGGTATATGTCAGGGAGTACGTGTATAAAAATGACGCTGAGAGGGGGTAAAGAGAAGAAGGAAGCGCAGCCTCGGGGAATCGCGGTTGAACGCTTTGCCGAAAAGGCGTTTGTGATTCATGGCAGCGGCTATTCTGATGAAATGATGGTGCAAGTAGTAGATATCTTGAGTAATGCTTGTGCTGCCGAGCAGTAATTTTTATAGACATGAAGTAGCTTGGTATCAAAAAACACATGGAAGGAGGACTACAATGGTAGTAAAGAAGATGGTGTGGTTAAGCGGGGTGATGAGTGTATGTTTTCTTACGGTATTAACAGGTGGTGTTTATGCTCAGGAAGAAGTATCTTCTGGGGCAGAGGCAGGCGGAGATTCAGAAGTGAGCACCGGAGAAAGCCAAGGGACTGATTGGAAGCAGGAGCTTTCATCCGATAAAGACGCGCTTTATGAACAGAAACAGGATATCCGTGAGAATGCCCAGGCGGCAAGAGAAGAAGAAAAGGATTTACTCAGGCAGATTGAAGAAGCAAAAGCTTCCGGAGACTTTGAAACTGCCAAAAGCCTGAGGGACCAGCTTCATGCGGTGCATCAGGAGAATATTGCCCAGAAGCAACAGGATTTTCAAGAGTTAAAAGGGATGCGGGATGAATTTAAACAGGATTTTCAGAGCGCCCGTGAAGAAGGAGGATTACCTCCTTTACCTCCTGAGGTAAAGGATAAGAAAGAGGATATGTATGACCGCCGTGAGGATAAAAAGGATCATTTAGAAGATAAATTAGACCGCAGGGAGGATTTTAAGGATCGCAGGGAAGATATCCGCGATCACCGTGAAGACGTAATGGATAAGCGCGAGGATATTCGTGACCGAAGAGAAGATGTGAAAGATAGGCGGGAAGATATCCGCGATAAGAGAGAAGATGTGTGGGACAGACAGCACGATGGCGGATTGAAAGATAAGATGGAAGATAAGCTTGATCGCCAGGAAGATGTGAGGGACCGCCGCGAAGATGTTCGTGACCGAAAGGAAGGCGTGCGCGACAGAAGAGAGGATATAGGAGACAGAAAGGAAAACCGCTTTGACCGCCGCGAAGATTTTCGCGATCGCCGTGAAGATAAAGGGGATCGCCTGGAAAACAGGCAAGACCGAAGAGAAGATCTCGGTGACCGCAAGCAGCATCGTGGGCAGGATCAGGGAGTCAGAGACCATGGCGCGGGAATTGGCGCAGGAAAAGGCCAAGGCGGGCAGCATAGAAGCGGCCCAGGGCCATCCGTAGGTGGCCATCAGGGCAACGGGAAGTCTCATCATGGTGGGGGAAGCGGCGGAGGCCATCGCGGAGGCGGTGGAGGAGGAAATCGGAAGTAGTTTTTACATAGATTCATACGAGAGTAAATAGAAAAAAGAGGCTGTTATCTGAGAGTATGATAGCAGCCTCTTTTTATTTGCGGAAGCTCATTTTAATGTGGTATAATAATAGCTTAAATTAGGAGAGAAAAATATTCATGGAGATAATTGATATTACTATAACTATAGCCGGTGAAGCAGGCCAAGGCTTGCAGACTATAGGGCAATTGCTCTCCAAGGCATTTTCCCGAAAAGGGCTTAATGTCTTTGCCAATCAGGTGCTTCAGTCAAGGATAAGGGGCGGGCATAATTACTTTCAGGTAAGGGTTTCATATGAAAAGGTTTTTGCTCCTGCCGGCGCTACGGATATATTGATTGCCTTTGATAAAGAAAGCGCCTGCCATATCCAGGAACTTGCTCAAAACGCGATTACCATTTTTGATTCTACTATCACCACACTTGAAGTAACTCAAGGCTTACGCCTTGATGTGCCTCTTGAAAAAATAGCTAAGGAAAATGGGGGGAATAAACTTATGGCTAATACCGTCGCGGTAGCGGCGGTACTGGGATTATTGGAATATGATATCACTGTGCTTTTTGATTTGCTTCGCGAGAGTTTCTCTGATAAGAGTAAAGAAGTGGCCGAGGTAAACATTAAGGTAGCTCAAGCCGGATATAATGCAACGTATAGAAAAATCCAGGGGAATAAGCTTCCTGCCTTAGGAGACTTGCACGGCAATAAAAAAATGCTTATAGGAGGCAGTGAGGCAGTCGCCCTGGGCGCGTTAGCTGCCGGGTGTAAATTTATTTCAGCTTATCCTATGAGCCCCTCAACCGGAATAATGACTTACTTGGCCTCAAAAGATAAGGAGTTTGGGATTGTCGTAGAACAGTCTGAGGATGAAATTGCTTCAATTAATATTGCCTTAGGTGCCTCTTATGCAGGGATACGGGCGATGACTGCCTCAAGCGGAGGCGGATTCGCCCTTATGGTTGAAGGTTTAAGCCTCTCAGGGATGACCGAGACGCCTCTTGTCATTGTGGACGCGCAAAGGCCAGGGCCTGCTACGGGCTTACCGACAAGGACCGCGCAAGAAGACTTGGAATATGTTATTTTTACCGGCCATGGGGAATTCCCCCGGGCTGTCCTTGCCCCGCGGACCATAGAAGATGCCTTTTATCTGACAGTAAAGGCATTTAACCTCGTGGATAAATATCAAATACCTGTCATCATCTTAAGCGACCAATTCCTGGCGGATTCGCTTTTAACCATAGATACCTTTGACACCGAGCAGGTAAAAGTTGAAAGGCACCTTATAGGAAATGATGAATTACAAAAGCTACAAGGCTATAAAAGGTATCAGATCACAGAGTCCGGGATTTCGCCAAGGGCGTTGCCGGGAAATCCTTATGGTTTAGTGGTGGTTGACAGCGATGAACACGACGAGGAAGGCCATATTACTGAGGATGTGGAGCATGTAAGGCCGGAAATGGTGAAAAAGAGGAATCGGAAGAATATTGCTTTAGTAAAGGAAATAAGCCCGCCGCTTCGATACGGGCCGGAGAATGCCGAAGATATCTTAGTTGGCTGGGGCTCAACCTATGGCGCGCTGAAAGAGGCAGTTGATATTTTAAATGCTAAGGAAGAAAAGGCCGCTTTAGTGCATTTTAACGAAGTCTGGCCTTTACCTAAGGAACATTTCGATTTTTTAGAGAAGGCGAAATTTGTCTGTGTGGTGGAGAATAATTACCGTGGGCAATTCGCGCATTTAATTACCGCTACTACCGGAAGAATAATGGAAAATAGAATCAATAAATTTAACGGTTTGGCCTTTACCGCTCAAGAGATAGTCAGAGAATATAAAAAATTAAAGAAGTGAGGTAGCGATATGTTAAAAGCGCCTGCCTGCCGTAGGCAGGGATATCAGGGTATTAGGAAATTAGGATTTGGAGATTAGGAGGTTGGGGGATTAGGGGGAAAACAGGGATTTTGTTCCCCATATCCTGATATCCCAATCCCCAAATCCCGATTCCCTAATCACCTAATTCCCGCATGTAACAAGGCTGCTTACACATAGTATACGAGGAAGAATAGAACTGTGCTTTATTCCTATAAAGAAAATGGTTGACCTTAATACTTTTGGAAAATTTGAAACCGCCTGGTGTTCGGGATGCGGGAATTTTGGCATCTTGGACGCGGTGAAGGACGCGCTGGTAAAGCTGAATCTTGACGCGCATAATATCGTTTTGGTTTCAGGCATCGGCCAGGCCGCGAAATTGCCGCACTATCTTTATGGCAATGTTTTTAACGGTTTGCATGGCAGGGCCATCCCCGCGGCAACCGGCATAAAAATAGCTAATCATAAATTAGTGGTGATTGTTACCTCCGGTGACGGCGATATCTATGGCGAGGGCGGAAATCATTTTATCCACGCGATTCGAAGAAATATTGACATAACCGTTATTGTGCATAATAATCAAGTATACGCCCTTACTAAAGGCCAGGCATCTCCCACCAGCGATGTGGGGTATGTGACTAAGGTGCAGACGCACGGGGTGATTGATGCTCCGGTGCATCCTTTGACCTTAGCCATAGCCCTTGAGGCGGGTTTTGTTGCCAGGAGTTTTGCCGGGGATAAAGAGCATCTTTCCTTGATGATACAGGAGGGGATACAACATAAGGGCTTTTCGCTTATTGATACCCTGCAGTGGTGTGTTACTTTTAACAAGAAAAACAATTTTGCCTGGTATAAGCAGAGGGCATACAAACTAGGCCCGGAGTATGAGCCTAGCGATAAGGTAAAGGCATTTGAAAAATCACTTGAATGGGGCGATAAAATCCCGATAGGCATTATCTATAGAAACGGCAGGCCTTCGTATGAGGAGGCTTGCGGCTTAATCAAGGATAAGCCATTGGTTGAGCAAGAATCCAGTGCTCATAAGGTGAAGACAATTTTAAAGGAGTTTCTTTAATTGCGTCATGGCTGATTTTAAATTAGAGCTCATTGAAATTATCACCCACTGCTGCGATGTCAAAACTTTTCGTTTTGAGTTAACAGAAGATGTTGCTTTTAAGCCGGGGCAGTATTTAGCGTTGACGCTAGATATCAATAGGCAAAAGGTTACTAAGGCATTTTCAATGTCCAATGCTCCGACAGAAAAAGGCTATGTGGAATTTACCAAGAAATTAAGCGAGAGCGACTTTTCAAAGGCGCTCAACCGCCTGGAAATAGGCAGAACGTATTCTATCCGTATGCCTATGGGGAACTTTACTTTTGAAGAAGAATGCCCCAAAGCGGCATTTTTAAGCGGCGGTATCGGGATAACCCCTGTTCGCAGCATCTTTAAATACGCAACCGACAAAAAATTGTCCAGCAGCTTAGTGTTATTGCATTCAAGCCGTAGCGAAGAATATCTCATTTTTAAACATGATTTTTCTCTCATGCAAAAGGAAAATAAGAACCTGAAAATTATCTATACCTTAACTCATTGCGCGCAAACACTGCCAGGGTGCAGGGCAGGCAGGATTGATGAAGCGATGATTAAGGAGGAAATCCCTGATTATCGTGAAAGAAAATTTTTCCTTTGCGGCCCTCCCCAGATGGTAGAAGGAATGTTTGGTTTAGTGCACAAAGATTTAAGCGTGTCAGAAGCGGATATTATCACGGAAAACTTTATAGGATATTAATATGACAGACTATGCCCAATTCTTATCAACACTATGCAAAAAACAGTGGGAACGTATCGGTACTAAAAGGCGCGCCGGGGTCGCGGCGCCTCTTTTTTCCTTGTATTCGGCACAGAGTATAGGTGTGGGCGAGTTGATAGATTTAACGCTTTTAGTAGATTGGTGTAATCTGGTCGGGATGAGTATTATTCAGCTTCTGCCCATGAATGATGTGGGATTTAATTTTACGCCGTATGATGCCGAGAGTACCTTTGCCCTTGAACCAATGTATCTATCACTGGAAAATCTTTATAACGTTACTCTCGAGCCCTTTAAAAATGAAATTCAGGTTTTACGCGAGCAGTTTCCCTGCGGGGCAAACAGGGTTAATTATAAAATTAAGCAGGCAAAACTAACGCTTCTGAGGAAAATATTTAAGACAGGGCAAAAGGGCGCGAGTGCCGCGTTTAATAAGTATATGGCAGACAATAAATTCTGGCTTGAAGATTACGCTGTCTATAAGGTGATAAAAGAAAGCGCTAATAATAGTTCCTGGGAATATTGGAAGACGGGATTAAAATATAGAGATAAAGAAGTGCTTGAGGCTTTTAAGAAAAATAACACGGAAGCGATAGAATTCCATATGTGGCTGCAATGGCAGGTATGTAAGCAGTTTAGAACAGTAAAGAATTACGCGACAAGTAAAGGAGTCCTTCTCCTGGGCGATTTACCCTTTCTGGTTTCCCGCGATAGCGCGGATGTCTGGAGCCATCAGGATTATTTTAAATTAGATCTTTGTTCCGGAGCGCCGCCGGATATGTATTTTGCCAATGGCCAGCGCTGGGGTATGCCGGTTTATAACTGGAATGCCATTGCTCTTTCAGGGTATGAGTATATAAAGGAAAGGCTTAAGTACGCGAATAATTTTTATGATGCTTTCCGTATAGACCATGTTGTTGGGATGTTTAGGGTCTGGACTATCTCTGTTTCTGAGCCTAAGGAAACAGCCGGTTTAAACGGAAAATTTGAGCCTATGGATCAAAATCTTTGGGAGTCTCAGGGCAGGAGAATCCTATCGTTGATGGCAGCTGCCAGTACGATGCTTCCCTGCGCTGAAGATTTAGGAGTAGTTCCTGAATGTTCAAACAGGGTTTTAGAGGAATTCGGTATTCCCGGCATAGAGGTTCAACGCTGGACAAAATACTGGCAAACATCCTATGATTTTAAAACCCCCCCGGATTACCGTAAAAATGCAATTGCCACTGTCTCAACCCATGATAGCAGCATACTGTGCGCGTGGTGGGAATTCGAGGCAGGGACAATAGATGAGGAGTTGTTTAAAAGGAAATGCCGGGAAGCGGACATTTTCTTTGAGGCAGTTAAGGCTGAACTGTTTGACCTGAATAATTCTTTCCATGGAAGGCTGCGCTGGAGGCATAAGATAAACAGTAGTGACCTGTTGCTTCGGGTGCTTGGCCGCGGCTATGATCAGGCTAGGGATATCGTGAACTTATATAAAGAGTCATACGATGAAAAAAAGAAGTTTTGGGACTATTTGCAGATGGGATGCAAATTCGGCGAAAAATGTTCTCATGATTTGATACGCCTGGCCTTAGAAAAAGTCAACAACACCGCGGCCATATTCAGTATTCAACTTTTGCAAGACTGGCTCGCGGTTGATTGTTTATTTGAATATGATTCCTGGAATATGCGTATCAATTTCCCCGGGACTGTCAACGATAAGAATTGGTCGCTCGTGGCAGATATGTCTTTGGAAGACCTCGCCGCGTTACCTCTTAATACTGTTATTAGAAATATTCTGGTCAAGACCCAAAGGATTTAGGCGTAAGGATAACCGTTATGATATTTGAAGAAATAGCCAGTCCTCTTATTAGCTTTGCGGTATTTTTTGCCTTTGGTTTTGTGGCGAAGAAACTAGTGTTTAAAGCCTTTACAGAGTGGACAAAGGTTACTCAGACAAAGGTAGACGACGAGATCCTTTGTTCTTTGAAATTTCCGCTAGTGCTTTGGTGGCTCATGCTTAGTATTTTTCTTGCCCTCAAAGTATCGCATCTACCTGATGATATTAGTAGCTTTTTTAATAAGCTTATCCTGGTAATAAGCGTTAGTTCCGTTACCTTGGTTATTGCCGATATTAGCGGCAAACTTATAAAACTCTATTCAAAAAATAAAGAATCATCGCTGGCTATAACGTCGCTTACCTACAATGTCACTAAAATCGCTATTTTTACCTGTGGCGGGCTTATTCTTTTAAGCAGCCTCGGGATATCAATTGCTCCTATCCTTACCGCTTTAGGCGTAGGAGGCCTGGCGGTTGCTTTAGCATTACAGGATACCCTTTCTAATCTTTTTGCCGGCTTGCAGATTACGGTTTCCAAGCACATTCGGGTAGGAGACTACATCAAACTTGACCCAGAAGTACAAGGCTATGTTACGGATATCACCTGGCGTTTTACCAAAATAAGGATGCTGGATAATACTATGGTTATCGTTCCGAATGCCAAGCTGACTCAGGCGATAGTGGCCAATTACTATCTTCCCGATAAAGAGCTTTCGGTCACGATAGAGGTAGGTGTCCATTATAATAGCAATTTGGAAAAGGTGGAAAAAGTAACGAGTGAAGTGGCTAAGGAAGTAATGCAGACTGTTGCCGGAGGGGTTGCCTCTTTTGAACCGTTTATACGGTATCATAGTTTTGGTGAGTCCAGCATCAATTTGAGCGTTATCGTAAGGGTAAAAGAATTTGCTGACCAGTATTATATTAAACATGAGTTTATCAAAAAGCTTCACAGCCGTTACCAAAAAGAAGGCATAGTGCTGCCCTATCCTATCAGGGCGATAAACTATTGCCAAGAGAAGGAGCGTTAGCGATGTTCGCATTAGCCAATCTTTTAGACACAGCAGCAAGGATTATTGACATGGTTTTGACCGCGTTTTACTGGTTGATTATTATCCGCGCGCTCATCAGTTGGGTAAATCCCGATCCCCTGAATCCCATTGTGCAATTTCTGCAGAAGGTTACTGAACCGGTATTGGCCCCGATCAGGAAGCGCCTGCCTATTGATTTTAGATTCGGGTTTGATATTTCTCCTATTATCGCTTTTTTGATAATTATGTTTTTGCGGTATTTCCTGGTAAAGACATTGGTTGATATAGCTATGAGGTTACGATGAAACAGTATAGGTGGTATGCCGCGGTAATAGTAATAACGTTTTCTGTTATTGGTGCTCGTGGTGTGTGGGCGCAGTATTATAAAAACCAGACACAGGAAGCGCAGGATAAAAAGCCTTCACGAGACAAGAAAACAGAAACCAAGGCGCAGGCGGAGCGCGTACACAATAAAATCTGCCCGGTTGATTTTAAGCGTTTGTATACGACGCGTAAAGAAGAGCCGGAAAAGCTTATTTCGTATACGTACGAAGGGAAAACCTATGATTTCGATTCACAGGCCTGTGTTGAAATCTTTAAACAAGACCCTAAGAAGTATCTTGAGGCATGGGAGAAAAAAGAGCGTTTTCTCAGGATTAATGTAATCAACGATTAACTATGTTTAAGCGTCCCTTAAAAGTAGATATACGCTGGTATGTGGTTTTTGCGATTATAGCAATGGCGCTTTTAACCCTTAAGGCCGAAGGCCTTATCGTCATACGGCATCTTGTTCCTATTTGTTTTATCAGTTGCATCGCAGATTTTGTTATTATCGCGTTAAGGGACAAAAAGCGAATCTTTCCTTTGAGCGCGCTCGTTTCCGGGTTAATTATTTCTTCGGTAATGGCCCCGACACAATGGTTTTATATAGCGCCGCTGGCGGCTGTTCTTTCTAAGCACCTTATCAGGTATTCCGGAAGGCATATTTTTAATCCCGCGGCTTTTGGGCTTTTGGCAGCTAATGTGATCTTTAAAGTGCCGCTTACCTGGTGGCTGGTAACCAATGTTACCGTCATCATTATTTTTGGGTTATTCTTTGCTTATAGGATTAGGAAGATAAGCCTTGTGGCCAGTGTCATATGCTCAACGCTCATTTTTTCAGTTTTGTATAGCCTGATAAAGCATCAGCCGCTCTTTGCGAATACAGGTATTCTCAATTTCTTTTTTGTTTTTTTTATGAGCCTTGAGCCGAAAACATCGCCTGTCTCTTTAAGAAGCAAGGTTTTATACGGGGCACTCATCGCGCTCTTTGGCTTTATAAGCCTGGCTTTTATCCCAGAGTATGATTTTCTGGTCATGAGCCTTATCATTGCTAATATAGGTGGCGTTATTTTACGAAAGGTCAAATAGTGCTTTTACGTGAGCGGGGTACTATTTCCCACAGAGATTCGAGCGCGGAGATTTTGATAGGAGTGATAATCGCGCGATACCCTATGCGGGATAAGAGGAGGTAGTGATGCTAAAAACTATAGTGCTTTTAGTTGTGATTTTAATTATTGTAGCGTTTTTGATTAAGAATAAAGGCGGTGGATGCGGCTGTGGCGGCGGATCTCCTGAAAAGAAAACTTAATAAGTTAAAGGATATAGTAGCAGCTTACCGGCGGGTTCTGATAGCTTATTCCGGAGGGGTGGACTCGAGCTTTCTGCTTAAAAGCGCGGTATGCTTTTTAGGAAGCGAGAATGTTTTGGCAATAACCGCGGTTTCTCCCACGTATACTCAGAAGGAGTTAAAGGCCGCGAAGGAGATTGCCGAGGGGCTTGGTGTAGCCCATCGAGTCATCGATACCAATGAGGTTGATGATCCTCGGTTTAAGGCAAATCCGGAAAACCGCTGTTACTATTGTAAAAGCGAGCTTTTCTCTCGATTGCAGAAGATTGCGCGTACCGAGGGCATTGCGTATGTCCTTGACGCGACCAATGCGGACGACTTAAAAGATTACCGCCCGGGGCAAGAGGCAAAGAAAGAATGCGGCGTTCATTCCCCTCTTGCTGAGGCGGGCATGGCCAAAAAAGATATCCGCGCGCTTTCCAAAGAATTCGGCCTCAAAACCTGGAATGCGCCGCAGGCAGCCTGCCTTGCTTCGCGTTTTGCCTATGGCCAGGAAATTACCGTTGAAGATTTGAACCGTATTGAAAAGGCGGAAGAGTATATTCGTTCGTTAGGTTTTAAAATGGTGAGAGTCAGGCATTATCAATTGCCAGACAAGACAAAGCTTGCGCGTATAGAAGTAGATACTAAAGATATGCCTAATCTCGTCCCTGCCTCGCCGGCAGGCAGGCTTCGTCAATCGTCTCTCGTCCATCGTCTAAGAAAACTGGGTTATACATATGTTACTTTGGATTTGGAAGGGTATCGCAGCGGAAGCATGAATGAGGGAATAAAACATAAATTTAAGATTTAAGATTTACGATTTGAGATTGAACAGAAAAAGGAGGCTTTTACATTATGGAACGTATCTATTTAGACTATGCTGCTACCACGCCCTGTGACTCGCGGGTGGTTGAGGCAATGAGGCCGTATTTTACTGAGAAATTCGGCAATCCTTCAAGCATTCATTCCTTTGGCCAGGAGGCAAAAAAAGGCTTGGAGGATGCCCGCCAGGTATTAGCGGATTTCTTAGGGGCCAAACCTGAAGAAATTGTGTTTACGTCCGGGGGCACAGAGTCTAATAATTTTACCATCTTTGGAGTGGCAGGGGCTATGGCGCATAAGGGCAATCACATCATTACCAGCCAGATTGAGCATCACGCCATAAGCGAACCTTGCAAGGCTTTGGAAAAGCACGGTTGTTCAGTAAGCTATGTAAAGGTGGATAAAAACGGCATCGTTGACCCTGGCGATGTAAAAAAAGCGATTACCGATAAGACTATTCTTATTACGATTATGCATGCGAATAATGAAATCGGCACTATCCAGCCGATAGCCGAGATTGGGAAAATCGCTAAGGAAAAAGCCATCCCTTTTCATACTGATGCGGTCCAGACCGTCGGCCATATCCCGACGAACGTCAATGAGCTGAATGTGGATTTGTTGAGTTTATCCGCGCATAAATTTTACGGCCCCAAAGGGGTAGGCGCGCTCTACATCCGCAAAGGCACGCGCATAAACCGCCTTTTGCACGGCGGAGAGCAGGAGAAAGGCAGGCGGGCGTCAACCTCAAATGTTCCTGGGATTGTTGGGTTAGCCAAGGCGATTGAGCTTTGCAAAGAAAGAATGAAAGAGGAATCCCTTATGGAAAGCAGCTTGAGGGATACTCTAATCAAGAATCTTTTAAGCAAAATAGAGAAAAGCTATCTTAACGGGCACTCAATACAGCGGCTTCCGAATAATGTGAATATGTCCTTTGAATATATTGAGGGCGAATCAATGTTATTGAATTTGGATATGCTGGGAATTGCCGCCTCAAGCGGTTCTGCGTGTACCTCAAGCTCTCTTGAACCGTCCCATGTATTGTTAGCTATCGGCAGAAGCCATGAAACCGCGCACGGCTCTTTAAGGTTTGCTTTAGGGCGATGGACAAAGAAGAGCGATATTGATTATGTGTCAGAAGTGCTGCCGGGGATAGTGGACAAGCTGCGGCAGATGTCGCCGTTGTATGAAAAGAAATAAACACGAATTCCCACGAATGAAGAGCCAAATTTACACGAATAAAGAAAATGTGAATGGACGCGAATAAAATTGGCGCGGATTTATGAAATCGGTTAATCTTATAAATAAAATCAGGGATAAAGTAATTAAATGTAACGATATTACTTGGGAGCAGGCTCATAAGTTAAAAGAGGTGAAAGAAGATGGTCTCTATTCTCTTTTTAATGCTGCCTATACAATTCGTAAGAAGTTCCGCGGCAAGAAGGTTGAGCTTTGCGCTATTACTAACGCCCGAAGCGGGGCCTGTTCGGAAAACTGCGCTTTTTGCGCCCAGTCCAGCTGGAATAAAACGAAGGTTAAGGTATATCCTTTATTAGAAGAAAAAGAGGTCCTGAAAAAGGCCGCGCAGGCGCAAGGAGCGGGGGCGGGATATTTCTGCATTGTTACCAGCGGCAGGCGTATACAGGATAAGAATGATTTCTTGAGAATTTGTAAAACTATCTCTAAAATCAGGAAGAAACTAAAACTTAATGTGGATGCGTCGCTTGGAGAATTGAGTTTTGATGAGGCAAAGGCCTTAAAAGAAGCAGGGCTTTTTCGTTATAATCATAATTTAGAGACGGCTCAAAGCTTATATCCTCAAGTATGCACGACCCACACCTACGCGGATAGAATAAAAACTATCGAAAACGTGAAGAAGGCAGGCTTAGAGCTTTGCTGCGGGGGGATATTCGGGATGGGTGAGAGCTGGAGCCAGCGATTAGAGCTTGCCTTTGCCTTAAAAGCCTTTAGCCCGGAATGTATTCCGGTTAATTTCTTAAATCCTGTCCCTGGTACAAGGTTAGGCAGCCAGCCTCCCTCATCGCCTTTAGAATTCTTAAAAATTACCGCTCTTTTACGTTTTATCTTCCCAAAACAAGAAATAAAAGTCTGCGGCGGCCGCGAAGCAAATCTAAGAAGCCTTCAACCGTTTTTATTCTTAGCCGGAGCCGACTCAATTATTATCGGCGATTATCTTACCACTAAGGGTAATCCTCCCCCTGCCGACCTGCAAATGATTCAAGACTTAGGCCTATCCACGAATTAATCCTATGGTTAATTTTAAAGAAGAAATAGCTGCGCTGAAAGCAAAAGGCTTACAGCGCAAAATGCGTTTTATTGCCTCCGCCAACGATAGATACATTACCCTTGATGGTAAGAAAGTTTTGAACCTTTGTTCTAATAACTATTTAGGTTTAGCCAATGATAGGCGATTAGAGAAAGCGGCGATTTCCGCGATAAAGAAGTTTGGCATAGCTAGCGGCGCCTCAAGGCTGGTTTCAGGGAGCACCGTACTGCATAGGGAATTAGAGAAGAAATTAGCCCGTTTTAAGAAACAGGAGGCCGCCTTAGTCTATACAAGCGGCTATAGCGCGAATTTGGGAATTATTTCAAGTATAGTAGGAAGAGGAGATATTGTTTTCTCCGACCGTTTGAATCACGCCTCAATCATTGATGGGATTATCTTGAGCCGTGCTGAGCTCGTCAGGTATCCGCATAAAGATATAGAGGCGTTAGATAAGTTGTTAAATCGTCCGCCTGCCCCGGCAGCGGCGGGGTCGTCCCGCGTCCCTCGTCAGAAGAAATTAATTATTACTGACAGCGTCTTTAGCATGGATGGGGATATTGCGCCGATACCTGAGCTTTTGCGTTTAGCCGAGAAATACGACTGCCTTCTTATGATAGATGAGGCGCATGCAACTGGTGTGTTGGGAAAGAACGGCAGGGGGGCTTTAGAGCATTTTGGAATCAAGGCAAATGAACGGATAATCCAGATGGGGACATTGAGTAAGGCTTTAGGCGGCTTGGGAGGGTTTGTTTGCGGAAGCGGGGAATTGATCGACTATTTGGTTAACCGCTCGCGTTCTTTTATTTTTAGCACCAGCCTGCCCGCGGCCCTGTGTGCCAGCGCCTTAAAGGTGATAGAAATAATTGAAAAAGATGGCGCTCTCAGGCAGAGGCTTAAGGAAAATGCAAACTTTCTGCGCCGGGGCCTCAAGGATATGGGCTTTGATACCTTGGATTCAAAAGATACCGCGATTATTCCGGTGTTAACCAAAGAGCCGAAGCTGACTATGGAATTTAGCCGCAGGCTTTTTACCGAAGGGATATTTGTGCAAGGGATTCGTCCACCGACGGTTTCCGAAGGATTATGCCGTCTGCGCATAACGGTTATGGCAACGCATACGAAAAAAGATTTAGAGTTTACGTTAGCTAAGTTTAAGGAATTAGGGACAGACACTAATTCCTTAAACTTAACTGGGGGAATTAGTGTCTGTCCCTAATTGTAAAACGTTAGTTTTTATCCATGGCTGGGCCAGCGCACCGGAGATTTGGCAGAGGCAAAGGGAGTATTTTGGCAAGCACTATGAAGTGATCCTGCCCGATATCAGCCGGGCCAAGGATATACAAGAAGCCGCGGGCATAGTAAATGATTCCATTAAAGGTAAGAAGGATTTTATCCTTATCGGCTGGTCTTTGGGATGGCTCTCATTCTTGGAGTGGCTTAAAAATATCACTAGCGAGTCCCCGTCTCGTTATGAGGTGGTATTTCGCTATTTGCCCAAGGGAGTAATCGCGGTAAATTCAACGGCAAAGTTTTGTGACGACGGATATTTAGGAAAAGGGCCGACGGAAACACACCTTGCCAAAATGATTCGGGATTGTAAGCGCGATCCCCGGAAAACAGTTGAAGATTTTTATAAAGGCATGCTTACAGATATCGGAAAAAACGCCCTAAACAGCCTCAAAATAAAAAATATAGCTTTTGATACTTTAGCGCAAGGTTTATATATGCTTAAGAATTGCGATTACCGCGATTTTATCGCGCGGATACATTTTCCCACGCTCATTATCGCCGGGGCAAAGGATGCCATATGCGTTCCAGAAGCATCAGAATATATGCATAAGAAGATTAAAGGCTCAGAGTTAAAGGTGTTTGACTGCGGCCATATGCCGTTTATTGATAAGGCCGATGGCTTTAACGCGGCGATAGATAATTTTATCAAGCTAATGCCAGGCACTAAAAGCCATTTTAGTGCCAGACGTTGACAGGCAATGATTTCTACTAAGATAATACGAGATAATTTTTCCCGCGCCGCTGTTCATTATGAGAAATACGCGGATATTCAAGCTACATTAGCCGAAGAATTGCTTGAGGAGGTGGTGGGAGGCGGGTATAGCGCTCGTTCTGTCTTAGATGTTGGCTGCGGCAGCGGATGGCTGCTTGGAGAATTAAAAAGATTTCTTCCGCGCTCAAGGCTTTATGGTTTTGATATAAGCTTTGAAATGGCAACGCGCGCTAAGAAGAAAATTACCAATGCCGTATCCGCGGATGCTGTATCGTTGCCATTCAGGAACAGCGCGTTTGATTTGGTTTTATCCAATGCCGCGTATCAATGGGTATCAGGTTTAGAGGAGGCGTTTTGCGAGGCGCAGAGAGTCCTTACCCCAAGAGGAGATTTTATTTTCAATTGCTTCGGGGCGCAGACACTAAAGGAATTACGGGAGTGTTTTGGAATACGGGAGAGTTTTCTGCCGCGGCCTGAGGCGGTAAGAGGGGCATTGGAGGCGGCGGGTTTTGCGTGCGTAAGTTTTAGCGTCAGGGATTTCTCGAAGCATTTTGATAATTTAGTAGATATTTTAAGCTGGCTTAAATATATTGGCGCCAACCGGATTAACGCGTATCAACCTTTTTTTACGCCTAAAAGGCTGGCTGAGGCAAATCACGCGTATTCCTGCAATTACCGAAATAACGGCAAGGTCTATGCCAGTTTTGAGGTGATTCAGGTGAAGGCACGAAAGTAAGAGTAGAAGTACGGAACATGTATTCCAAACCCGCATTGGAATAGAATTTCCAATGCGGGTTTGGAATAGGGTTTTTCATTAAGAGATGGGAAAATCAATATTCATCACCGCGACAGATACAGGGGTAGGAAAAACCATTATTTCCTGCGCTATCGGGTTGGCCTTAAAGAAAAAAGGTATCGATGCCGGATATATGAAGCCGTTTCAATGCTCCGGCAATGACACGGACTTTGCGGTTAAGGTTTTAGGGATTAAGGATGACAAAAAATTGGTTAATCCTTATTACGCGAAAGCGCCGCTTGCTCCCTATGTTGCTTTTAAAAGGGCAAAGGCAAAGATTGATTTAGAAAAGATTTTTTTCGCATACAACGAATTAAAGAAAAGGCATGAGTTCTTAATTGTGGAAGGCGCGGGAGGCCTGCTTGTCCCTCTTATGGAAAGCTATGTAGTCGCGGATTTAATCCGGGATTTGGATATTCCGGCGTTGATTGTAGCTCGGGCGGGGTTAGGGACATTGAACCATACCTTGCTTACTCAAAGATACGCTTTTGATTACGGATTAAAAGTAAAAGGGGTGATTATTAACGGGTATACTGGTAAAGACATTGCGGAAAAGACTAACCCGGATATACTTAAAGAATTCTTAGAGGTGCCTTTGTTAGGGGTTTTGCCTTATGTAAAGGATGTGCAATCAAAAAAGGGGTTGCGGACGTTAGTGAAAAAGGTGGAAGAGAATATTGATCTTGATGCGTTGTTACAAGAAGAAAAATCGCCTACGAAAAAGTTAGTGGTAGAAGATAAGAAATATGTCTGGCATCCCTTTACCCAGATGAAAGATTGGTTAGAGGGTGAGCCTTTAATTATTGAAGAGGCAAAGGGGAGCTATTTAAAAGATAGTGACGGCAGATGGTATTTAGATGGTGTCTCAAGCCTCTGGGTGAATGTCCATGGCCATCGTAAAAAAGAGATAGATATATCAGTAGCCAGGCAATTGAGCAAAGTAGCGCATTCAACGTTACTTGGGTTAGGGAATATCCCTTCAATAGAATTAGCCAGAGAAATTATTAAAATCGCGCCCAAAGGCTTAGCTAAGGTTTTCTATTCCGATAATGGCTCAACCGCGGTGGAAATCGCGCTTAAAATGGCATATCAATATTGGCAGCATCGTAACACGGCCAAAACAAAATTTATCCATTTAGAAAACGCGTATCACGGCGATACTGTGGGTTCTGTAAGTGTGGGAGGGATAGATTTATTTCACAAGGCCTATAAAGGGCTTCTTTTTGATAGCTATGCCATAGATTCCCCATATTGTTACCGCTGTCCTAAAAAAAAGATTTATCCGCTTTGCGGCCGTGAATGTCTGGGAGGCTTGAAGGAAATTTTAGAGTGCGATCATTCTTCCATCGCCGCCCTGATTGTTGAGCCGCTGGTGCAGGCAGCCAGCGGAATGCTAGTCTGGCCTGACGGAATCTACAAAGAGATGAGTGAACTCTGTAAGAAATACAATGTGTTGCTGATTGCCGATGAGGTAGCAGTGGGAATGGGCAGGACGGGAAGTATGTTTGCCTCGGATTTAGAGGGGGTAACTCCGGATATTTTATGCGTAGCTAAAGGTATTACCGGCGGTTATCTGCCTTTAGCCGCGACGTTAACTACCCAAAATATATTTGATGGCTTTCTAGGAGAATACAAAGGCCAAAAGACTTTTTTTCACGGACATACCTATACGGGAAATCCTTTAGCCTGTGCCGCCGCGCGTGCTAATTTAGAGCTGTTTAAAAAGGAAAAGACGCTGGAGAAACTAAAGCCAAAGATTCAGTTCTTAAAGAAAGGATTGGAAGGATTTATGGAATTGAAACATGTCGGCGACATCCGCCAAAAAGGGTTTATGGTGGGAATTGAGCTGGTAAAGGATAAGCGCACCAAGGAGCAGTATGGCTGGGAAGAAAAAGTCGGCATCAGGGTTTGCCAAAAGGCGCGGGAATACGGGGTAATATTGCGCCCTTTGGGCAACGTGATTGTCCTTATGCCGCCATTATCAATCAGCCAAGAAGAATTAAAACAGCTCTTAGATGCGGCATATAAAGCGATTAGGACAGTTACTTCATATTCCTAAATCGCGGCAACTAAAAATAAAAAATTGGTGATGTGAGATACGGCGGATAAAACGTTAAGGTATGGAAAATATTATACAAGATGAAAAAACGGGAATACTCTACCGCCGCTGGCAGGCCGAGGAGCCAAAGGCGGTGTTATTATTGGTGCACGGCTTGGGCGCGCATACCGCGCGTTGGGAATTTTTAGGGGATTTTTTTCAGAGAAACAATATCTCATCGTATGGCCTTGAGCTTAAAGGCTTTGGCCAGGCGCAAGGTGAGAGGGGCCATATTGACACTTTTGATATCTACTTTCAGGATATCCGTTTTTTGTATGACATAATCAAGCAGGAAAATCAAGATAAGAAAGTTTTTCTCCTTGGTGAAAGTATGGGGGCGTTAATTTGTTTTCTCTACGCCGCTTTAGCGCCGCAGCTTTTTAGCGGCTTGGTTTGTATCAGCCCTTCCTTTGCCAGCAAACTGCGCTTTGGCTTTTGGCAATATCTTTCAATATGGTGCGCATTGCTGGTCAATCCCAAAAAACAATTTCCCGTGCCGATTACGCCTCAAATGTGCACTTGGGATGCGGATTATCAGAAAATAATTGATACTGACCCGCTTGATAAGCATATAGCTACGGCCAGGCTTTATTGGAATATCTTAAAGGCACAGATTAAAGCAGGGTTTGCAAAAGATAAAATTGCTACTCCATCATTGGTTTTAACCGCGGGAGAGGATATGGTGGTGGATTCTTTAACCACGTATAAAATCTTTAATAACCTGAAAATTGAGGATAAAAAAATACTCAATTATCCGGATATGCATCATGCCCTTTCTATTGATAAAGGAAGAGAAAAAGTTTTTGAGGATATTTTAGAGTGGGTTGAGCAAAAGCTCTAATCCGAGGCTTAGCCTCGTTACGAGGCTAAGCCTCGTAAGAAAGAGAAAGGTTGAGCAAATGAAAAAATGCCCTTATTGCGCGGAAGAAATTCAGGATGAAGCTCTCAAGTGTAAGCACTGCGGAGAATTCCTGGATAAAAAACCTAAAGAGAAGTGGTATTTTAAGACCTCGCTTTTACTTCTTGCTTTTTGTTGTGTTGGCCCGTTTATCCTGCCTTTAATCTGGCTAAATCCAAAGTTTAGTAAAACAACGAAATGTATGGTGAGTGCCGTTATCCTGGTAGTAAGTTACATTTTATTTCACATCCTTTTTAATGCTATACAAACGACATCAAATTATTACAAGACAATTTTTGGGGGTTTCTAAATGAAATATATTTTAGCCATAGACCAGGGCACTACCGGAAGCAGGGCGGTCGTGTATGATAAAAGCGCGAAGGTGATTGCCAGCGCCTATCAGGAATTCAGGCAGTATTTTCCAAAGCCCGGATGGGTTGAGCATAATCCGGAGGAGATTTGGCATAGTGTTAATAGCTCTCTGCAGAGAGTATTGAAGAAAGTTCCCGTACGTTCGATAGCCGCTATCGGTATTACCAATCAACGCGAAACTACGATTATCTGGGATAAGGAAACAGGAAAACCCATTCATAACGCCATTGTCTGGCAGTGCCGCCGGACAGCAGAACGCTGCAATCAGCTTAAAAAAATAAAGGCAGAGGCGGAATTCTTTAGGAAAAGGACGGGATTGCCTATTGACGCTTATTTCTCAGCTACAAAAATAGAATGGCTTCTACAGAATGTCAGAGGGGCTTTAGCAAAAGCCAAAAGCGAAAAGCTCCTGTTTGGGACAACGGATACCTGGATTTTATGGAAATTAACCAGCGGGAAGGCGCATGCCACAGACTATACCAACGCCTCCCGGACAATGCTTTTTAACATTGAAAAATTACAATGGGATGAAGATATCCTGAAGAAATTCAAAATTCCGCGGGCACTATTGCCGCGGGTTAGAAATTCTTCAGGGGCTTTTGGAGAAACCATAAAGATTGGAGATTTAGCCGCAGGGATTCCCATCACGGGTATTGCCGGAGATCAACAGGCCGCGTTATTTGGCCAAACCTGTTTCGAGCCGGGCACTATCAAAAATACGTATGGGACAGGCTGTTTTATTCTGCTTAACACCGGGAAAAAACGCGTCAGTTCAAAATACGGCTTGATTACCACCTTGGGCTGCGGAATTAAAGGAGCGCCGATATATGTCCTTGAAGGAGCGGTATTTATTGCCGGAGCCGCGATTCAGTGGCTGCGCGACGGATTAAAGCTATTAGCCAAAGCCTCAGAATCGGAAAAGATGGCAATTGCCGCAAAAGACAATGCCGGGGTTTACTTTGTCCCGGCATTTGTGGGTTTAGGCGCGCCTTACTGGGACCCCGATGCCCGGGGCGCGATATTTGGAATTACCCGAGGCACAACCAAGAATCATTTAGCAAGAGCGGCTTTAGAGGCGATGTGCTATCAGGCCAAGGATGTGCTGGCGGCGATGGAGAAAGACACGGGATTAAAGATCAAGGATCTAAAGGTTGATGGAGGGGCCTCGGCCAATAATTTCCTCTGTCAATTCCAGGCCGATATTTTAGGCATTAATGTTATCCGCCCCAAGGTGATTGAAACCACTTCTTTAGGCGCCGCCTATCTGGCCGGCCTGGCAGTCGGTTATTGGAAAGACACGGATGAAATCCGCGAATGTTGGAGCATAGGCCGCAAGTTCCTCCCCCGGATGCCAAAAAGCAAGAGCGCGGCCCTTTACGCGGGCTGGACAAAGGCGGTAAAAAGGACATTCGAGAGTATCTAATATACCCTTTAGGGTGTATAATCGGCTTTAGGAGTCTTGATTCTCTAAGTATTGACGGGGTCAAACCTCAACTTTAGAAGTTAATTTCTATTGTTGATGTCTGACCACCGACCAACGTGGTGATCGCAGAATTTGTAGCAGTATTAAAATAATGGGTTAGGTATGATGTTAAAACCTGGTGAAATAGTTCCTTATTTAACAATGTGCCAGCACGAAGGCGTGAACCTTCAACGCGGCATGAATTTTCGGTTAAAGGGTGGGCTAAGTGTCATTTTAATGAGCTTAAGAAAAAATGCCCCATACGCTGATAGGGTTGAGGATGACGGCAATGTTTTGATCTATGAAGGTCACGATGTTCCTAGATATCAAGGGTTGAAGCAAAATCCAAAACAAATTGATCAACCAATGCTTACTCCCTCAGGGTCATTAACCGAAAATGGCAAGGTTTTCAAGGCGGCTGAAGGATATAAGAAAAGTAACGGCATTCCAGAGCTCGTTAAAGTTTATGAGAAAATACGTAATGGTATTTGGACGTATTCTGGAATCTTCGAATTGATTGATGCTTGGCAGGAAACTGCTGGAAAACGAAAGGTATGTAAATTCAAATTAAAAATTACCGATCGATCAGAGGCAGATCGCGGACCTGCTAATAAGGACGATTTGGATCATACGCGAGTAATACCTACAAAGGTTAAATTGACGGTATGGGAGCGCGATAAGGGACGATGTGTTGTATGCAATTCGGCAAACAACTTGCACTTTGATCATATTATCCCATTCTCAAAGGGCGGCACATCATTAAAAGCAGAAAATATTCAGCTAATGTGTGCAAGGCATAACTTGGATAAGCGAGACAAAATTATTTAGCATGGGTATCTGGCAGAATGAAAAAGCAAACACTCTCACAGATTTATAAGCTGGGTAAAAGTCAATGCGAGCTTGATTTCGTTGATATCCCTATTAACAATGGTGATATTCCTTAAGTCAAAAGACGCTTTATGTAGCTTATTGCCCGGCATTGGGTTTTAAAATAATTCTCCGAAAGAAGGAGGAAAAGGGACGGTTCTATTTTTTGACAAGACCTATGTGGTAATTATAAGTTGCCTCTTGACTATCTGTAGCTTATATGCTACACTTGTATCGGATGATAAACAAGACAATCATAGTTTATAAAACCAAAGATAATAAAGAGCCGTTTGTTGACTGGTTATTTTCTTTGCGCGATAAAATCATACGGCATCGCATTGAAGCGCGCATAGACAGGGTTAAACAGGGCAATTACGGAGACCATAAGCGTTTTCATGGCATTATTGAGTTGCGCCTTGATTTCGGTAGTGGATACAGGATTTATTGCGGCGATGATGGGGAAGCATTAGTAGTGTTGCTCGCCGGAGGAGACAAAAGCTCTCAAGATAAAGATATAAAGAAGGCATCGGAATATTGGAGGGATTATTATGAGCAAAAGAAAATTTAGGACATTTGATGATGTTCAGATTGAGCATTATAGGAAGCACCCCGCGGAATTAAAGAGTTATCTGCGCGTCGCCCTGGAAGAGTATCAAAAGGACGGCGATGAAAAAGCGTTTCTTTCGGCGCTCTCGGTTGCCGCGCAAGTGCATGGCGGGTTTAGCCAGCTTTCAAAAGAAACCGGGCTTAATAGAGAAAACTTGTACCGGGCGCTCTCCGAACGCGCGGATCCCCGCCTTTCAACCATAATGCGGGTGTTAAACACGCTTGGTTTCTCGCTGAAGATCGCTTGAATTAACGGAGAGTTCGGGGGGGGACCAATACTAATTTATTCAGGGGCTTCACAGAAGCCGGATAGAAAAAGGCGAAATAAGTAATGTGTCTTTGATTGTCCAAAGAATCAGGTAAGCAATGAACGATATGAAAAGAGCATATAATATTTATTGCGATGAATCGCGTATTGAAAATCGAGATGCCGCGAGAATGGTTATAGGCGCTCTTATTATTCCCCGGCAGAAAAAAAATGAATTGGCGAGCCATATTCAGCAAATCTTTGAGAGGCATTCTTTCCAGCGTGAGTTAAAATGGGTAAAGACCAGTGACCGTTTTACAGGTTTCTATAAAGCTATTCTTGATTATTTTTTGTCATCCATAGATATGCAATACCGATGCATCATTGTTGACAAAAGCAAGTTGGATTATTTGACGTATCACAAGGATGATACGGAGTTAGCCTTTTTTAAATTCTACTATTTTATGTTACGGCAAAAACTTTTTGACTTTAACCGCTACTATATCATTCTTGATAAGAAGCCAACGAGAGATAAAAACCGCGCGCGCGCGTTACATTCGTATCTGGAAAGCTACATTCTTTTGCATCGGGAAAGATGCGCAATCGCGCACCTGCAGGCGTATCATTCCCACGAAAATATATTCCTGCAGATAGTTGATTATGTTACAGGCCTTATAGCATATTCCGCCAATGGGATGGGGAGAGATTCCGTTAAGGCGGAGATTGTAAGATACCTTAAAGATAAGCTTGGCCGCCGTAGTTTTCTATACAGCACTCCATTGTCGGAGGAAAAGTTTAACATTTTCTTCTGGAAGGGAAAAGATGCGCAAAAGCGTTGAACTTATTATTCTTGATTCCGAAGAAGAATACCGTCAGGAATATATCAATATTTTTGTAAAAGGAGAACCTTACTTATTACGCAATATACCCGTGGTATTTGATGAAAAGTCGTTTGGGCATATTTTCTTTGAGCCGGCAGATGAATCAGAGAAAAAGGGTAAATTCAGTGTCCGCCGGGCGAAAAAGATGCATTTTATAAAAGCTATGCTGCGAGAAGAAATCGAGGTCGAAATAACGCATGAAATAGACAGGGGTACTATTGCTGTTTTTTGTGTTGACCTTGATTGTGTTATGTATTTACGCAATCGTGTCGGGACAGGAAAACTTCAAATCGGTAGTTTCTTTGATTTTGGCAGGGACCATACTAAGATGTATGAAAAGCAGAGGAGAAAATGCGTGCCGATCACAGACGCGGAGTTGAGGGAGTTGATAAAATGAAAAGGGGCTGTTAGTTTCGGGCCAACAACCCCTCAGAAAAGCCGACGGCTTTACTTGGTAAAGCCTACTTAAAGTATATCTTATGATTTTACCAAAGTCAAGATATTTGTGTGTGTGACGTGTGTGATGTGTAGAGAGAGAATGATTGAAATGTCTGGTTTAGATACGTTCAAAGACTCTGAACTTTTTAAAAATGGTCAAATAGCAGTTGTTTGAAAAAATCGGAATGAGTAAAAAGAGAATGGCGTACCGAAAGCCTGCCACAAGAAAGTTTGGTAGGGAGGCTTTATTAGGAAGGCCTTTCTAATAAATAGCTTTTTAGTGTTGAGTATTTTGTAACTACTTATATAACAATAGGTTGCATATATTCATAGTTTAAGTTTATTAGTGTATTTGATTATTTTGAAAAAATATGGGGAAAGTCATAAAGACGCTTTATGTAACTTATTGCCCGGCATTGGGTTGTAAAACAATTCTCCGAAAGAAATATAGAAAGTAATTGTTTTGTAACTAACTCAGCGCGATAAGGTTAGGTAAAGCGTCTAGAAATTGTCATGATTACCCAATCGTCATATCCTCAAAGATTAAAAGAGCTTGCCCGGTTGTTCCTGCGGCTGGGGATCATCGGTTTTGGCGGGCCAGCCGCGCATATTGCCATGATGCATGATGAGGTGGTAAAGCGGCGCAAGTGGGTAAGCGACCAGCAGTTTCTTGATCTTCTCGGGGCAACACAATTGATTCCAGGGCCAAATTCAACCGAGATGGCCAATCACATAGGGTTCCTGCGGGCAGGCTGGCCTGGTTTGATTATCGCGGGGGCGTGCTTCGCTATTCCCGCGATAGTTATTGTTCTGGTGTTATCATGGGTATATGTCCGCTATGGCACTACACCGCAGGCTGAATGGATATTATACGGTATAAAACCTGTAGTGATCGGGATTATCCTCTGGGCGCTTTGGCAGTTGGGCCGAAAAGCGGTCAAGGATAAGCCAACAGCGTTCGCGGGATTCGGCGTTATCGGCCTATTTTTTCTTGGTATCAATGAAATCGCCTTGCTTTTTGGCGGGGCGCTGGCGGTAATGCTGATTAAGAACGCTACACGTTTAAATAAGCGCTCCATGTTGGGCGCTCTTTTACCTTTCGCCGGATCCGGCGCGACAGTCGCGGCTGCCAAGGCGTTTAGCTTGCCGCTGATGTTTGTTACGTTCTTGAAGATCGGCTCAATATTATATGGAAGCGGTTTTGTCTTGCTGGCGTATTTCAAAGCTGATTTTGTGACGCGCTTCGGATGGATTACGGATCAGCAATTAATTGACGCTATCGCCATCGGGCAGGTGACTCCCGGGCCTTTTTTCACAAGCGCTACATTTATAGGTTATATTCTCGGCGGTGTCAAGGGCGCTATTTTGGCAACAGTGGGAATATTTCTACCTTCTTTCATTATTGTGGCGGCCGCGAATCCTTTTATTCCCCGTTTGCGGGCATCGCCTTGGGCCGGAGGGTTGCTCGACGGCGTGACCGCGGCTTCATTAGGCTTAATGGCGGCTGTTACTTGGCAATTGGCCCGGGCTTCTTTAGTGGATCCGCTTACGATTGTAGTTGCTATAGCTTCGCTTATTCTTTTGGCAAGATTCAGGCTTAATTCGACATGGCTTATTGCCGGCGGGGTCCTGGTCGGATTATTAAGGCTCTGGTTGCAATGATTACGCCGGCTAAAGTCATAAAGAGTCAAAAGCCGCCCTATGTAACTCATTGTCCGCACAATCTGGGGACACGATACTTAATTAAGAAGCGATGGGGTCAGTTAGGCCTTGTTCCGACGAAAAGTCGGGATTCCGACCTTGTCGGGAAAATGTGAAGAGATTTGGCAGGAAGGAAATTGAATTAAGTTTTTAGTGGGAAGGGGTAAAATATGAAGAAAGAAATAATTGCCGAGTTAAATAAAACATTTGAAGAATCAGCTTATACCCAAAACGGTGTTGAATACTGGATGGCGCGGGATATACAGCAGTTATTGGATTATGCGGATTGGCGCAATTTTCTATTGGTTGTAGATAAAGCTAAGATTGCTTGTTCAAGGTCTGGGCAAAATATTGCAGACCATTTCGTTGACGTCAACAAAATGGTTAAATTAGGTTCAGGTAGTGAGCGACAAATCGAAGATATAATGCTTACCCGTTATGCCAGCTATCTTATTGCTCAAAATGGCGACCCCCGTAAGGAGCAAATCGCTTTCGCTCAAAGTTATTTCGCTATCCAAACTCGCAGGCAGGAATTGCTGGAAAAACGTATCGCATTGGTAGAGAGGGTGCATGCACGCGAAAAGCTTGCTGATACCGAATCAGAGCTTTCAGGAGTTGTCTATGAGCGGGGCGTTGACGGAGAAGGATTCGCGCGGCTACGCAGTAAGGGCGACCACGCGCTTTTTGGCGGATACACAACGCTGGATATGAAAAAGAAACTAGGTGTACCTGAGAAGAGGCCGTTGGCTGATTTCTTGCCGACTATAACCATTAAAGCTAAAGATCTTGCCGCGGAAATAACCAGCTTTAATACAAAAAAGAATAATTTATACGGTGAGCCAGCTATAATAGGAGAGCATGTAAAGAATAATAGAGATGTCCGTGACTTACTTGGAAAAAGTGGCATAAGGCCTGAAGAGCTGCCTCTGGAGGAAGACATTAAGAAATTACAACGCCGGCTTAAATCTGAAGGAAAAAAGATTGCTAAGAATGTAAAAAAGATAAAGTAAGAGAAAAAAATGGTTCACAACACTTAATTCATTCAGGGTTTTCACAGAAGCCAGACAAAAAAGGCTAAATAAGTAATGTGTTCCTGGATTGGCAAGGTCAGCGCGGAAAAGGGAAGGGTGTGATGGCTGAAAGCATCGTAAAAAAGTTGTCATTTTTGGATAGGTTCTTGGCCTTATGGGTTTTTACCGCTATGGCGGCGGGTGTGTTGATGGGGTTTTTATTCCCGGGCATCGCCGGATTCTGGAACAGCTTTCAGTCCGGTTTGACCAATATACCCATCGCGATCGGTTTAATCCTGATGATGTATCCGCCATTAGCCAAGGTTAAATACGAAGAAATGGGGGATGTTTTCCGGGACTATAAGATTCTCGGGCTTTCATTGGTTCAAAACTGGATTCTCGGGCCTGTCCTGATGTTTGTCCTGGCAATCACATTCTTAAGAGGCTATCCGGAGTATATGGTGGGATTGATTATGATCGGCCTTGCCCGATGCATTGCCATGGTTATCGTATGGAATGATCTTGCCAAGGGCGATACGGAGTATTGCGCGGGGCTGGTAGCGCTCAATTCCATATTTCAGGTATTGTTTTATTCTGTCTACGCCTGGGTTTTTATTACGGTTATTCCGGCCTGGTTTGGGATGCGCGGTGCCGCGGTCAGCATCACTATTGCCCAGATCGCTAAGAGCGTGTTTATTTATCTGGGGATCCCTTTTATCGCTGGTATCGTTACCCGCTTTTCCTTGATAAGGTTTAAGGGAAAGCAATGGTATGAGAAACAGTTCATCCCGAAAATAAGCCCGATAACCCTGATCGCGCTTTTATTCACAATCGTGGTTATGTTTTCCTTAAAAGGCGGCTATATTGTGCGGATTCCGCTGGACGCGGTGAGGATAGCTTTCCCGCTGCTTATTTATTTTGTGGCGATGTTTTTGATTTCGTTTTATATGGGAAAAAAGTTTAATGCCGGCTATGCCAAGAGCGCGACACTTTCCTTTACGGCGGCAAGCAATAACTTTGAGCTCGCGATCGCCGTAGCCGTAGCGGTTTTCGGTATTAATTCTCAAGCGGCGTTTGCGGCCGTTATTGGGCCTTTGGTGGAGGTGCCTGTTCTTATAAGCCTGGTTAATGTTTCGCTATTTTTTAAGAAGAGGTATTTCAATGGATAAAACAAAAGTAAATGGTGTATAACAATATGCGGGATATGCAGTTATGAAGAGTGTCCCTGTTTTTGATGTTCTGGTAATCGGGGCTGGGGTGGTGGGGGCGGCTATCGCCAGAGAATTGTCCCGGTATAAGCTTTCTATCGCTGTCTTGGAGAAGGAAGAGGAGCCGGCGTTTGGGGTTTCTAAATCCAATAGCGGGATAATCCATCCCGGGACCCAGAATCCTGCGGGTTCGCTTAAAGGGCGATTATGCCTTGAGGGGAATATTTTAATCCGGGAGATTTCGCGGGAATTAGGGCTTGATTTCAAGGAAGCAGGTGAGCTGATTGTTGCTTTTACTCAAGATGAGATACAGCGGCTCTTAACGATAAAAAGCGAGGCCGAAACCTTGGGAGTGCCAGGGTTAAAAATAGTGGATATGGCATGGCTTAGAGAAAATGAGCCGAATCTTAATCCCGAGGCCATTGCCGCGCTTTATGCCCCCAGCGCCGGGGTTATCAGCCCTTACCGGCTGGTTTATGCTCTTTGCGAAAACGCCCTTAAAAACGGGGCGGAGTTTTATACTCAAACTAAGGTGGAGAATATTATTTTTACCAAGCCGGGTTTTGAGATCCAGACTTCAAAGGGCATGTTCAAGGCCAGGTATGTTATCAACGCCGCCGGTTTATACGCCGATGAAACATCCGCTATGGTTGGCATCAATGATTTTAGGATAGCCCCGCGCAAGGGCCAGGAGTTTATCCTGGATAATAAGAAAGAGAACCTGACTAATCATTTAATTTTCCCCCTGCCCTCCAAAGTCTCAAAAGGGATACTGGTAATCAAGACCGCCGACGGTAATCCTATGATCGGGCCGACGGCTGAAGAAGTGGAGGATAAGGAAGACTTCTCCACTACCGAGGAGGGCTTAAAAAAGGTCTTTGAAGGGGCAAGGAAGCTGGTGCCGTCCATAAGCCAGGACGATATTATTGCCTATTTTTCCGGTTTGAGGCCGGCATCGGGGGATGATTTTATTATTCGTTATGAAGATAAAGCGCCGGGATTTATTAATGTGGCTGGGATTCAATCCCCCGGCCTGACCGCGGCCCCGGCTATTGCCAAGATGGTGTGTGGAATTCTAAGAGAAAAGGGATTACAATTAGAGAAGAAAGAGGATTTTATTTGTGAGCGTGAGAAACCAATTCATTTGTTTAATATTTCTTTATCCGAAACCGAAAAACTGATTAAACAGGATGCCGGATACGGCGATATTGTCTGCAGGTGCGAGATGGTTTCAGCCAAAGAGGTACAGGATGCCATAACCGCCGGGGCGCGCACTATGGATGGGATAAAATTCAGGACTCGCGCGCAGAGCGGCAGGTGCCACGGCAGTTTCTGCACTACTCGCCTGATGAAAATTTTGTCAGAAAAAACCAAAACTCCTTTAACCGCGATTACCAAGAGTGGCAAGGGATCGGAGATAGTGAAGGGAGAGAGAGTATCTTTGTAATGGCGGGTCCTGCCAAGGGTATATTTTCGTGAGGGACGTTCGGCTTGCTCCTGCGGCAAGCCTCACTCGCCGTAAAAGGAATAAACTTGAATGTGTGAAAAAGACTTAGTGATAGTGGGAGCGGGGCCGGCGGGGATGGCGGCGGCAATCTCGGCTTATGAAAGCGGAGTACGGGATATCCTGCTTCTTGAGCGGGATCAGTATCTGGGTGGAATCTTAAACCAGTGCATCCATACCGGCTTTGGCTTGACTTATTTTAAGGAAAATCTCACCGGGCCGGAATATGCCCATAGATTCATAAAGAAAATAAACGCCATTAAAGAAATAGAGGTTAGCCTAAAATCATTTGCGGTGCATCTTACCAATGAGAACGTGCTTACCTATATAAAGCCCGGCGCCTTGGAAAAGATAAAAGCGAAAGCAGTGATTATGGCAACCGGCGCGCGGGAGAGGACGCGGGAGATGGTCCATATCCCGGGCACTCGTCCGGCGGGGATATTTTCCGCGGGGCTTGCCCAGAAGTTAATCAATATCGAAGGGCTCTTGCCGGGCCGGGAAGTGGTTATCATCGGCTCAGGGGATATCGGCTTGATTATGGCGCGCAGGTTTATCTTGGAGGGAGCAAAGGTAAAAGCGGTGATAGAAATCCAGAAGCAAAGCCGGGGGCTTACGCGCAATGTCGTCCAGTGCGTTGAAGATTTCGGAGTGCCGTTTTACTTAAGCCATAGAATCGCGAAGATTCATGGAAAAAACCGGGTGGAAAAGGTGGATGTGGTAAGGGTGGATGAGCATTTACATGAGGTTGCTGATTCAATGTTTTCAATTGAATGCGATACCGTGCTGATTTCAGTAGGGCTTATTCCCGAGAATGAACTGATAGAAATGGCAGGGGCAGTAATAGACAAAAAGACTAATACCCCTGTCGCGCAGGAAATCAATAAAACTTCTATCCCGGGATTGTTTGTATGCGGGAATTCTTTTAAGATATATGACCTTGTAGATTCGGTAAGTAAGGATAGTATACACGCGGGCTATCAAGCGGCAGAATATATCAGGGGTTTGGGATGATTAAAAAGATAACCTGCATAGAATGTCCGCAAGGATGCGCTTTAAGCGTTGATATAGAGAATTGCCGGGTAGTCAAGGTAGCGGGAGAAAAATGCCCTAAAGGAAAGGATTACGCGATTTCGGAAGTTGAAAACCCTCAACGGATTCTAACTTCCGCGGTTATAGGGGTAGGATTAAGCCTGAAAATGATTCCGGTAAGGACGGATAAGCCTATCCCGAAGGAAAGAATCTTAGAGGCCGCAGGGGAGATAAGAAAGATTAAAGTAGCCCGGGCAGTTAAAAGCGGTGAGATTATTGCTACGAATATTTTGGGGTTAAGGGTAAACTTGATAGTAACAAGGGATTGCTCGTAAAATAAGGCGATTCCAAACCCGCATTGGAAACTTGTTCCAATGCGGGTTTGGAATGAGGGTATTTTTCCTGTGAAATCAAAAGTGGTGGTAGCGATGTCTGGCGGCGTAGATTCTTCGGTAGCGGCTGGGCTTTTGCAAAGAAAAGGCTACGAGGTCATCGGCATCACCATGTGTTTTGGCCTTAAGGAGATGAATAAAAAAAGGCCAAGCTGCTGCGGGATTGAAGGTATTGAGGACGCCCGGCGGGTTGCCCATACGTTAGGCATTAAGCACTATGTATTAAATTTTGACAAGGCCTTGCAGGAGAAAGTAATTAAGGATTTTGTAACGGAATATCTTGCTGGGCGCACCCCTAACCCTTGTATTCGCTGTAACCAGTATTTAAAGTTTGAGCAACTTTTGGCCAAAGCGAAGAGTCTGGGCGCGGAATATCTGGCAACAGGGCATTACGCGAAAATATCTTTCAGCTCTCAGTTTTCAGCTTTCAGCGGAAAATATTTGCTTAAGAAAGCAAAGGATACGTATAAAGACCAGTCGTATTTTCTTTATCGGCTCACGCAAAAGCAGCTTGCCCACATCCTTTTTCCTTTAGGTAATTATACGAAGTTAGAGGTAAGACAGCTTGCTTCTAAATTGAATCTATCGGTTAAGGATAAGCCGGGGAGCCAGGAGATATGTTTTATTCCGGACGATGATTATAGGGAATTCTTGAAACGCGAATTTACGCGAATTAACGCGAATGTAAGGCCGGGGGCAATTCTGGATTTGAATGGCAAGGTGTTAGGCCAACACAAAGGCATTCCCTTTTATACCATAGGGCAAAGGGAAGGTTTGGGTATCGCGATGGGGTATCCTTTATATATTGTTAGGATTGACGCAAAAAATAACACGCTTGTGATAGGGAGAAAAGAAGATGTTTTTTCATCAGGATTAATTGCCGGGAATCTCAGTTTTACCGCGCTCGCCATAAAAAGAGAGATTGCGTTAAGGGTAAAAATACGCTATAATCATCCCGAAGTTTTATCCAGAGTAAGCCCTTATGGAAAAAGTAAGGTAAAAGTTGTTTTTTCTAAGCCGCAGTTTGCCGTTACCCCGGGGCAGGCGGCAGTTTTTTATAGAGGTGCCGCGGTAGTTGGCGGAGGGGTAATAGAAAGCGGATTCAGTAATGCAAAAATTAGTTGAGAAGATTGAGAAGCTGAAAAAAGAGCGTAACGCCATTATCCTGGCGCATAATTACCAGTTACCTGAAGTCCAGGATGTTGCCGATTATCGGGGTGATTCTTTAGAATTAAGCCGTATGGCGGCAAAGTCCGATGCAAAGATAATTGTATTTTGCGGAGTGCATTTTATGGCTGAGACCGCGTCAATCTTATCGCCGGACAAAACTGTGCTAATGCCGGATAAGAACGCGGGATGCCCTCTGGCAAATATGATTACCGCAGAGGACCTGCGCGAATTGAAGGAAAGGCATCCTAAGGCGGCAGTGGTAGGATATGTGAATACGCCGGCCGCGGTTAAGGCAGAACTTGATATTTGTTGCACTTCATCAAACGCGGTAAATGTGGTATTGAGTTTAAAGAACGCGGAAGAAATAATTTTTGTTCCGGATAAGTATTTGGGCGATTTTGTTTCTAAAAAGACCGGCAGAAGGCTTGTCCTGTGGGATGGGTATTGCCCTACCCATGTAAAGATTCTTCCGGAGGACATTATTCACTCGGTAAGGCTTCATCCTCATGCCAAGGTGATTGCCCATCCGGAGTGCACTCCGGAAGTTATTGCCTTAGCGGATGAGGCTCTTTCTACCGGAAAAACATGCGCCTATGTGAGGAAAAGCGACGCCAAGGAATTTATTATTGCTACCGAAGTAGGACTTGTCTATAGACTGCAAAAAGATAACCCGGGTAAGAAATTTTATCCTGCTTCAGAACACGCGGTATGCCCCAATATGAAACGCACCACGCTCGAGAAAGTGTTGTGGTCGTTGGAAGAAATCAAGGATGAGGTGCGGGTATCTGATGAAATCCGCAGGAAAGCAAAAAAGGCGATTGACGCTATGTTGGCAATACCATAGGATATGGTTTATTTTACTTGACAATGGTTACTGTTTGAGCATATTATAATCACATGGCGACAGAAGAAGATAATTATAGCGGAAGAGAAAGAAGGCGGTTTCCTCGCGAAAGCATTGTTGTGGTAGAGTATGTACCGCAAGGCAGGGAGGAGGCGAAGAAATTATGCTTTCCCCGCAATATATCGCTCGGGGGGCTTTCTATTATAGTAAATGAAGACCTGCCGCTTAATACCGTGCTTTTGCTTACGCTGTATTTGCCAAAAACCAATACGCCGATAGAGGTAAAAGGCATTATTCGCTGGAAGAAGGATATCCTGCACACCCCGCATAAAAAACACTGGATTTTTGGATTAGAGTTTACGGAAATACCAGAAGAGTTGCAGAAGAAATTAAGCGAAGAAATTGTTTAAAGCTTTAGCAGGGAGCTTTAGCAGGGAAGAAAAAATTCCTTGACAAACCTTAAAAGCCGAATATAATTAGTTTTGCAGGAAGAAATTTTTTTTGAAGATATTTGTGATTAAATTCACAATCCGTGGGAGAAGGCCATTTATGCATGAAACACATATAGTAGGAAATATATTACGCTACCTTGAAACAGAGGAAAAGAGCTTTCAGAAACCTGTAAAGAAGATTTCTATAGCGCTTTCAGAATTCGGCGGTATAAGTAAAGAACATTTCATGGAGCATTTCAAGGAGGCTGTAGCCTCAAGTAAATGGCAATCGTTAGACATAGAAATCAAGAAAGTCCCCTATGGGCCGGAATTAGAGATTACCAGAATAGAATTTGCAACCGCAGAAACGCAAAAATAGTAACTAAAATAATTTTCGCAAGAAGCGCGGAATGAGTAATAAAACGGATAACTGTTTTTTAAGTGTTTTTGCGGTTAGAGGGAGGATGAAAACGTGAAATACGCGGTGATAAAGAAAGAGGACTTAAATAAATGGTTTGAGTATTTAAAGAAGAAGGCGCGGCTGTATGCCCCGAAAAAGAAAGAAAATCTTTATGTGTTTAGGCCGGTAAAAGAGGTAAGTGAGATCTGCTTAGACTATATCCCCACTGTCTTGCCTCCTAAAAAATACTATTTCCCGCAAAAAGAAAAATTGCTTAAATTTAGTGTTCAGCCTTTTAAAACAGCCAAGGCAATTGAGGAGTTTGAGGAATTTATTCTTTTGGCGGTACATACCTGCGATATCGCCGGTATCCAGTGTATGGATGTGGTGTTTAGGGATGGCCCTGAGGATCCCAATTATTTAAACCGTAAAGAGAAGATGACCATTATCGGCATTGAATGCCTGAAATACTGTGACGATAAGGCGAATTGCGCTTCTATGGCAAACCATGTACCAAGGGGCGGCTATGATTTGATGATGGTGGATATTGACGAGAAATTTATCCTGCATATAAACTCTGAGAAAGGCGAACGCTTAGTCAAGGGTGTCGCTTATATTAAGGAAGCATCAGACAAGGATATGGCTTGTTTGGAGCATGCGAGGGAGGAAAAAAAGAAAATATTCAAAGAGGAATTTAAGGCTTCTTTGAGCGAAGTATATGAAAGCTTTGATAATAACTTTAATGCTAAGGTTTGGGAAGATGTGGGTAGGCGCTGTGTTGCCTGCGGCAATTGTACCGCGGTATGCCCCACATGCTACTGTTTTGATGTGTTGGATGATATGGATTTATCGCTCAATGAAGGCCTGCGCTACCGGATATGGAATTCCTGCCAGATGGATGATTTTGCCAAAGTGGCAGGAGGGGAGGATTTTCGTAAAGGCCGTGACCTGCGCCAACGCCACCGCTATTACCGTAAATTTAAATATCCTGTGGATAAATTCAACCGTTATTTCTGTACCGGCTGTGGAAGATGCACGCGCACATGTATGGCAAAGATAAGCCTGATTGAAACCGTAAACGCGTTGGTAGAGGAAAACGCCGTTTCCAAAAAGAATACCGCGACAGCCGCTTGATTTAGGAGGAATACCGCGATGATTGACAGAGAAATACTCTTAGAGAAGATGAAGACCTCTCCCTACCGGCCGATGAAAGCCCGTATCATTGAGGCGAAGATGTGCACCGATAAGGAGAAATTCTTTCGATTTGAACTTGAGGATAATATTAATCTCACCCACCAGCCCGGGCAATTTGTAATGGTGTCAATGTTTGGTTATGGAGAAGCCCCGATTTCAATATGTTCATCTCCTACCGATAAAGGGTATTTTGACCTCACGGTAAGGAATGTGGGGGTGTTTACTGATAGGCTGCATAGCTTAGGCGAAGGAGATGTCGTTGGAATCCGCGGCCCTTTCGGCAAGGGGTTTCCGGTTGATAATATGTTTGGCTATGATGTTGTGATTGTCGCGGGAGGTTTGGGGATTGTGCCGCTGCGTTCGCTTATCCGCTATATTATGTATAACCGCAATGACTTTGGCAATGTGCAGATGCTTTTAGGCTGTAAGACGCCAAAAGACCTTTTATTCGGAAGCGAGATGAAGGAATGGCAGCGGCGGGCAGAGATAAAATTTAACTGCACCGTAGACCGGGCGGACCCCGATTGGAAAGGTAATGTGGGTTTAATCACCAGTTTAATTCCGGGAGTGGACTTAAATCCTACAAGGACATATGGAGTCGTCGTAGGCCCTCCCATAATGTATAAATTCGTAATCGGCGAGCTTCTTAAGAAATATATCCCGGATCATCAGATTATTGTTTCTCTTGAACGCAGGATGCGTTGCGGTTTGGGAAAATGCGGCCATTGCCAGATTGAAGGGGTGTATGCCTGCCAGTCAGGGCCGGTGTTTGATTACGCGCAAATAAAAAAGTTTAAAGGAGAATGCCATGAAAAAGCACAGTAAACCAAAAGTGGCGTTTTTTGATTTTACCGATTGCGAAGGCTGCCAACTGCAGTTTGCCAATATGGGCTCGGCACTTTTAGAATTGACTGAGCTTGTTGATATCGTGAATTTCCGCGAAATTATGTCTGAGGCCGGTGAGGATTATGAAGTCGCGTTTATTGAAGGAAGCATTACCACCGATAATGATGTCAAGCGTATAAAAAGAATCCGTGAAAAGGCAAAGGCGATTATTTCACTCGGGGCCTGCGCGACTATCGGCGGGGTCAACGGAATCAAGAACAGAAGCCCCTTAGAGTTGGCAAAGCAACGGGTCTATGGAGATAAGGCGGATACCGTCAATACGATAAAAACGATGCCGGTGCATGAAGTAGTGAAGGTGGATTATTTTATTAACGGCTGTCCCGTGTATATCCCGGAAGTGATAAGCGTGGTTAAATGTGTTTTGATGGGCAAGCCTTACATCGTGCCTAATTACGCGGTCTGCGTTGAATGCAAGATGAATGAAAATGTCTGCCGCTATGAAAAGGATCAGGAATGTTTAGGGCCGGTAACACGGGCAGGCTGTAATTCCTGGTGTATCAACTACGGGAATAAATGTTACGGCTGTAGAGGCTTGGTGGATAATCCTGCTTCCGCGGGGCAAAAGGATATTTTGCTTAAGTATGGCATTACGCTAGACGATATACTCCAGCGTTTTACTTTGTATAACGATTCGATGGGAGAAAAATATGATAAAGACCTCAAGCAATAGTACTATAAACGCTAAAGACGTAAAAGTAGATGTCCATTATCTTACCCGCGTTGAAGGCCATGGCAATATTATTGTTGATGTAAAAGACGGGAGGCTTGCTAAATGCGAGTTTCAGGTAATTGAGTCACCGCGTTTTTTTGAGTCAATGCTGATAGGCAGGTCTATCTGGGAGGCGCAGCATTTGACCAGCCGTATCTGCGGAATATGCGCCTGCGGCCACAGCTTAGCCAGTATTAAGGCAGGCGAGGATGCCTTAGGGATAAAGCCGTCAGATGAGGTGGTGATGTTACGCAAGCTTCTTTTGCACAGCGAGATGCTTGACAGCCATATCCTGCATATCTATGTTTTGGTAGCCCCTGACCTTTTAGGGGTAAAGAGCATAATGCCGCTGATAAAGACAGATAAGCCGATAGTTGAGATGGCGCTCAGGATGAAAAGGATGAGCGATTACGCCGGCGAGGTGCTCGCGGGAAGGCATATACATCCAATCAGTTATGTTATCGGCGGGCTTACCCAGCTTCCATCAAAAGAGGGATTAGAAAAATTATACAAGCTGATGCTTGAGTCCCGTAAGGATACCGATGAGACCCTAAAGATTTTTAAGAAGCTTAAATTCCCTGAATTCCAGCGTCCGACACAGTATATGTCATTAACCAGCGATGAGGAATACGCGCTTTATGACGGGGATTTAGTGGTTAACGGCAAAAATAAAACCAAGGTAAAATATTACAAACAGCTTTTTACCGAGACGGTGGTAGAGTATTCAAGGGCGAAAATAGCCACTATCAATAATAAGCCGTACGCGGTAGGGGCGTTATCGCGCTTTAATAATAATTCTGATAAACTGCATAAAAAGGCCAAAGCCGCGGCCGCGGAATTGGGATTGAAAGCCCCCTGCCATAATCCGTACCTCAATACGGTAGCCCAGCTTGTAGAATGGGTACACTGTCTTGAGGAATCCATCACCATTATGGAAAAGATTCTTAAAAACGGGCTTGATGAGAAAAAGGTACTTACCGCAAGCTGGCCTAAACGCAGTGAAATCGGTAAAGTTACCTATAAACCAAATACAGGGATTGGCTGTGTCGAAGTGCCGCGCGGTTCATTATTCCATGAATACACCATCGATACGTCAGGCCATATCACCGCGTCAAATTGTGTTATTCCCACGAACCAGAATATGGGAAATTTAGAAGAGGATATGCGCCAGCTCGTGCCGCAGGTTTTGGGCAAGAAGACGCAGGAAGAAATTACCCTGGATATGGAGATGCTCGCGCGTTCCTATGACCCTTGTATATCCTGCTCTACGCATTTGCTGGATGTGAAGTTTGTGTGATAGTGCGGGCAGTCAGATTGTATTTTCGCAGCACCGCGCGGTTTTCCCCACCGAGGAAAACCGCGCTTGAAGAATCTGCTCGCTCGTCCCGCCTTTGGCGGGACACCGTGGCCGCTCGCATTTTCAACATGCTGCTCAAACACAACCTGGCTACCCGACAGATTTTTGATTAGTTGGTGATTGGAGAATATTTGTCTAATAAGATAGCAGTAATCGGTTTAGGGAATACCTTACGGAGAGACGACGGGATAGGGATAGTTATCCTTGAGTCTCTTCTTGCTTTTGACAAGAAAAAAGGAATAGAGTACCTTAATTTCGGGATAGCCAGTTTTGATTTGGTGCATCGGATGGAGCGCTATGAGAAAATCCTGCTGATAGACGCGATTGATACTTCAGGCTTAATGGCTGGAGAGCTAAAGATATTTGAGTTAAAGGATATTGCCTATAATCTTAAAAGCTCTGCCACCTCAACCCACGAATTTGACTTAAAAAGCCTCTTTGAGCTCTATAAGAGATTTGAGCTCAAATCTAGGATTTACGTAGCCGGTATTCAGGTTAAAGATGCTTCGTATGGCGAAGGCCTTTCAGCAGAATTAAAAGATAAACTACAGGCTATCATTGAAAAAATCAATACTTTTATAGCCAGCCTTTGAATTTCCTGCCCTAATTTTGACCTTTTTCCTCACTCACGTAATTTATTTATTTTCTAAAATCCGCCTGATTCGCCAAGCAATCGTTTTTCCTCAATCCGCGCAATCTGCGTTTAAGAAAGCGCTTTCCCAAACCCCCTGTTTTAGCCTTGTTTTGGGCTATATCATAGGGTATAGTTTAGGTAAGCAAAATCATAGGGTTAAGAACGGTTACTATCGGTTAAAAGCGGTTACCATCAGTTACGTAATGGTAACCGGTAGTAACTGTTATTAACCGTTTGTAACTGATGGCAACCTTAAGAAAATTATTATCTCTTTTACTTTGTTTTAGCTTTATCTTTGAACAGTCAGTCTTTGCCCAAGTAGCCCAGACCCTGGATATCTCAAGCTACTTTAACCAAGCCCGTAACGCGGTTATCCCCCAAGACAAATTCCGCCCCTTACACCTAAGGTATATCTCCTATGATAGCCAAAGTAATGACTTCAAGCTCCTTTTAGATAAAGGGGATACTAACTTTGATAACCAAACAGCTAATGAACTAACCAGCTCCCCAGCTAATGAGCTCAATAATGCTACCCAAGAGCTATTGAACTACTTCTTCATCGGATTAGCCTTACCCAATGAGGGGTTCTGGGTCAACCTAAGGCCGGATACCCCGGATAACATCATAGATGATGATTTAGCCAAGACTGATATCGGAAGGATATTATTAGAGGCTGATGTCCAGCTAAAAAAAGACACTGCCGGACTTACCTCTCCCCAAAGCCCTGAAGGCAAAGAATACTGGGATAAACTGTATAAGAGAGCAGGTGAGTTATTCGGAACCGAGAATATCACTATCCCTACCCTAACCCGGCCCTGGATAGTTCCCAATGAGATAATTATCCGAGAAGCCCCGGACAATGCTTACATCTATAAGGCCACCTTAAAAGTGATGCTGGAGGAAGACTATTTAACCGAGCACACCCCCGCGGTGTGGGCTCCACACCTCGGGGGTGTGGAAGAGGTTTACCGCTTCTCTGACCATAGGTTGAAGCAGTTGAATGAATACTCAACTCAGCTTATCAGAGAGTTGATAATCCCTAAGCTCACCTATCAGGTAAATACCGCAAAAAGATACGCTTCCCTTAGGCAGGTGTATTACTCACTCATATTGGCGCAGTGGTTTAAGGCTCGCTACCGCTCGCAGTTAACAGGGGACAGGGTTCAGGGTACAGATAAGAGCAATAATTACCTTAATCTAATTGATTCTGGCAATCTTGCTAATCTTACCGCCCGAGAGCCTTATGATAAGCAAATCTATTTCCAACAATACCAGAAGTCATTCCAAGATGGCGAATATAACCTCACAGAGCCGGTATATACGCCCCAGGGCCAGAGTATCAGACAGTATATGAGCGGGGGAGTTAATTTAAATGATATTGCGATCAGCTCAAGTTTGGCAGGAGGAGGCAATAGGGATTTCCTAAAACAGGCTCGCGAATATATTTTACCTGCAACATGGAGCAATAATTTGATTAATTTTAATATAGCGCAAGTGTCCTCTCCTATTAAGAGTATACGGAAGATAACAGATGATCCCTTTGGTATTGAGAGAAAAGAATATCTAAAGTATGTTCATAGAGGTAAGCTTTCAGAAAGCTTAGCCTCTTTAATTCATTCTTTTTCCTGGCCTGTTGATATGCTAGATATTAATAATCATATAGCAAACTTTGACGGGGTTACTACTATTATGCAGATTTCCGATAATAATGATGATATTCATGATGGTATCGATATACAAGTAGAGGCAGGAAGAGAGGTTAGTGCTGTAGAAGGAGGGGTTGTCGTTCGAACATATGTAAATCCACTGCTAAAGCATCTTATAGACATCTGGGTGTATTCAAAGGAGTCCGGATTACTGTGGAAATACGGACACCTTGATAAAAAAAGCGTTCCTAATAATATTCCACTGGGAACCTATTTTGATCTTTATAGTGATATGAAAGTGGAAGCCGGAAAGAGTATTGGAAAAGTGGGAATGTGGCCAAAAGAAGTCAATATCCCTATGCGTATTAAGATTCCTAAGCTCATTGAGAAATTTTACAAAAGACGTTTCCATCATTTACATTTAGAAGTTAGGCATGTGGGCGATCGCCCCTTTGATGGAATGACTGTACACCGGTTTTCATCTGTTAACCCTTTGCAATTGTTAAAGCCTTTATATGATGTGCCCGAAACTTCTTTTGCGGCTGCAGAGAAAGAAAAGCAATCCTTCTCTAGCTTAGGGGTGGCACTACAAGAACTAGGTGCTTTTGAACCGAGGCGTTTTTCAGATTTCGTATCTTCAGATTTTCCTGCAACTACAGAAATCCTTGAAGCGGGGAATGCGGAGGGAATTGCGTCTATTAATCCGCGCGGTATTGTTTTGGTACATGTTCACAAATCCGTTCCCCATGATGGAATTTTGCATCCTAACAGTTATTACAAAGATGGAACATTATTATTAAGAAGCCCGAGGGAAATTGTTGAGTTTTCCTGGAATGGTAGTATTGATTACGATTATATAAATTGGAAAGATGGCGATGTCGTTGTGCTCGTGCCTTTAAAAAATACACCAACTAATAACTTTCTAAACTTATGGTATGCAGCTACGTCTTATTTTGGAGCGTTTAACATCCCGCCAGGCTCATTGGTGTTAGTTAGAGAAGGTGTCAATTTAAATAACGGAGTAATTCAGCATTTTCTGGAAAGAAAAATTGGTATTATTCGCTTTCCTCAGGAGCAAGGCACAAATGAAGCGGTGAATACGGTTCTTTTAAAGTCAGGGTATGTGCCAATGACTATAAAATCCGATAATCCTTGGGAAACTGGAGATACTGCAACGTGGATAGATAAAAGGATAGGCATAGATTACGGTTCCTATGGATATATAAACAAGGAAAACCATTTTTCACAATTAGAAAGCTTTACTAGAGGTCTGGCAGAAAAATTAAAAATTCCATCTAATCCGTTTTTCTCAGGGGGATCCACTTCTTATGATTTAGGAAAGGTTACGATATCCATGGAGAGTATAAATGAACAACTAAAAAAATATGGAACATGGAAACATTGGAATAGCGATTTGCCTTCTTTTAATATAAGTTCAGAGAAAGCATATAATGCTTTAAGTCAAGAGCAAAGACAAAGTGATGCAGGAAGACGATTTCTCGCGATGACTAAGCTTTGTTCTAAGTTTGTCGAGTTAAATAAAATGCTCAATAACTTGGTAAAAGATCCTGCCTATTTTCTATTATCCATGTTGCAATCTCAAAATGAAACCTTGAAACAAGAAAGAATTAGGGAAAGCATCTCCCAGATTAATGCTACTTATGGCCTTGTCTTATTTCCCGAGGATTTACAGAATTTGGAAGATTTTTTAGGAATAGTCCAGTTGCTTGTAGAGAGAGACTTTCCAGGAATTTTTGATGTTTTTGCTTCAGAAAAAAGTAATGCCAAGAAAAAGCTAGATTCTTCTTCTCCTGTAGATTCACAAGGGGAAGACAAAGTAAAGATATCCGCTACTCCAGTTGGAGGAATCGACTTTCACGCCCTGCCTATCCAAACCGAATCTGTTGTCTCGTCTGCGTTGAGCCCTTTCCCCGGAGCTAAGGCTTTTCAAGGCGACCTGGATGTCGAATGGGCGCAGATACAACAAGTCTTTAAAGCTGGTATCCGGCCGTCTGTCCAGCGTTTGGTGGAATTTAGCGTCGCTTGCGCAAGCAGTCCTGCCGAGAGCCGGCGCAAGGAAGATGTTATCGGCCTGATTGCTGATCTCTTGCGCCGAGAAGAGGAGGATAAAAAACTTATCCTCACCGACCTTACCTTAAAAGGTCTGCTGAGCGCGCTGGAGACATAGCATCAGAGGCCTGCAATCTTTAGGAAATTCTGAAATAGCTTTCGTCCGATTGAAGTGTATTCATCAAGAAATGAATTAAATTCGTTTTGGAGTTGTTTTTTATTTAAGCGCAGTAAATCCGCGTCCTCATTGAGCCATACTTCAAACATTTTAGGGGTGAGTTCAAAGTGGCACTGGATGCCGTAGGCATTTGAGCCTACTTTTACAATCTGGTTTTGGCAGAATTTCCCTGTGCCGAGAAGCTTCATATCTTTGGTAAGCTCAACCGTTTCTCCATGAAGCTGGAAAACCCTGAAATTATCCCCTAACTCGTTAAAAAATTCATCTTTCTTCCCGTCTTCAGTTAAACTAATGATAAAAGGTTTAGCGTCAGGGCCTTTAAAGCCAACTTCCTTGACAGGGCTTTTTATTACTTTTCCTCCAGTCGCCTTTATTAAGGTCTGTAACCCAAGGCAGATGCCTAAATAGGGAATTTTAAGGGAAAGCGCCTCTCTGATTCTCTGTAATTCCAGTTTCATTTTCTCGGTAGTATCATTGGCGCTATCGGGCCCGCCTAAAACCACAAGCGCGGAATAATCTTGGGGAGAAGGGAAGGCTTGCCCTTTATCAAGGTCTATAATGGTATAAGGAATATCTTGTTCCTTAAGAAGGGCTTCAATAATCCCCGGCCCTTCGCGGGAGATATTTTTTACAATAAGAACCTTTTTGTCCATAGCAATGTTTCTTGTTAATGCCTGACATCTAAAAATATTCAATGCCAGGCATAAGCAAGTAGTATGCGAGTTGTCTATGCCTGGCATTAAGAAAGTTAAGATGTCAGGCATTATCTGGCTTCCATTAGTGATTATATCCCGCTTCTTTTTAAGGTCAAGTGAAAAAATACCCCCTACACATTCCTTAAGCGTGTGAGGACAAAAGCGATCATAAAAAGGTTGATTCAGAATATGGCTAATGTTATAATCGCAGATAATCCTAAATCAGGGTTAATCTAAAAACTAATGTTAAGGCTGAGCCTCGCATCGAGGCTCAGCCTTGCAAAGGTGCAATGAGGGGTGGCTATAGCGGTAGAACAAATGCGACTCTGGGTTTACGATTAGGAATTATTATAGCAATTACAACTCTCTCGGCTGGTGTGGAGTGTGATAGTCATGCGTAACTTATTGGCTTTGTTGTTGGTTTGTTTTTCCCTTTGCGGCTGTGTGATGATGCTTGTGGGAGCTGGCGCTGCCGGAGGCTATGCCGTTGGCAGAGACTATATCCAGGGGGAGATGGAAAAAAGTTTTGATAGTGTCTATGCTTCAGCGCTGCAAAGTGTTGAGAGTTTGGGTATTATTGAATCGAAATATAATAATTCCTCCGTGGGAAAGATTAACGCGAAAGTGGAAACAAGCAGCTTGCAGATTATTGTGGAACGCCTGACCCGCCACGCCGTGCGTCTAAGGGTAAAAAGCCGTAAAAATCTCCTGCCAAACCTGGATTTAGCCCATAAGGTCTATAGCCGTATCCTTGAAGAGGCTCGATGAAGCTTTCTAAAAAAGCGCTTGGAGTATTTATCTCGGCGTTTTTTCTGCTTGGCTGCCTTAAGTCCGAAACATCCAACAAGCACTATAACATAAAGCATGTTATAGATGGCGATACTGTTGAGTTGGAGAATGGCCAGTCAGTGCGCTATCTTGGCATTGATACCCCTGAAATAAGAAAACGGGAAGGTGAGAAATGGGTATATGCTCCTGATGCCTATGCAGAAGAGGCTAAAGAGTTTAACCGCAAGTTGGTAGAGAGCAAAACTGTGCGCTTAGAATTTGACGTTCAGAAAAAGGATAAATATGACCGTTGGCTTGCCTATTGTTTCGTGGGTGATATTTTTGTGAATGCCAAAATGCTTGAAGATGGCTATGCCTTGCTGTATACTTCGCCTCCCAATATTAAATACGCGGACATATTGGTAAAAATGCAGGAGGAGGCGCGTAAGAATAACCGCGGCCTTTGGGCAGAGATAAGCGTTATTGCCCCCAAAGAGGCAAAGCACTACCTTAATAAGATTGTAACCGTGGAAGGGAAAGTTACCTCAGTGCGCCAATCGCCAAAGGTTACCATTTTAAACTTCGGACAGAGTAAGTTTAAGGCTGTAGTTTTTAAAGATGATTTTTCGGCTTTTATGGCAGGAGGGGTTTCTTTAAAAGCGTATAAGGGGAAAACGGTGAAGATTACCGGTAAGGTGAAGGAATACAAAGACAACTTTGAAATCATCGTGCGCCATCCTTCGGCCATAGAGATCGTGGGATAAGGCAAAAATTCTCTTGTGAGGGTGAAAAAATATGTTATAATTGAAAACAGTAATTTTTAACTATAACGAAATAATGCCGAGGTAGCTCAGTGGTAGAGCGCGGCCCTGAAAAGGCCGGCGTGGGAAGTTCGATTCTTCTCCTCGGCACTCTTATTTTAAGAGGGGGTTTCCTAACCCCTCTTTTTTATTAAAGTTATGGCGTAATTGTTTTACTTATGAAGCAGTATTCCCTGCCTTTTCTCATCTTCTTTAGGCTTTAGCTTCCCTTGGTGGTTTTGAGTGATTTTTTTGGTGCCTGATATGCGGCAAGCCTTCGCAAGGCTTTTTGGAAGAATTGGGCGAAGGCTTACCGCAGGCAAATAGCTTTAAGTGCTTGGGGATAAAACCGTAATTCAATGGGCACGCTGTATATCCTGTTTCGTGAAGTTGGGTAAATCGTAACTTCATCAAACGTAATATACTGACTGTCCGTAATAAATGTATACACTTGTTAATAAGTAATGACCCTTATTGCGGGCGATTAGTCAATAAGTATTATTTTCAATTTACGATAAAGCTCCCTTCAGGGTGAAGTCTCAAACTGAAAGTACATCGGTTGATATTTTTGTTGACAACCCCAGTTTTTTGTTGTATAAGAAATTCATGATAATCGTTCAATGGCTGATAATCGTAAACTATAGGACAAAGGAATAGGGCCATGGCAAAATACTTTGGACCAAAAGAAACAGAAGTTATTTCTCGCCTTTCGTATGAGAAAGTAACACTTATTACTAAAGGGCAGTTTGACAAGCTTTTTGGGGAATCTTTTTTGACGCGTCAGATTATCTATCAACTCAAAAAGAAGGGTATTTTGAAACCGATCATTAAGGGCATCTATTATTATTCGCCCTTAGAGTCTGGGCCTGCAGGGAGAAGTGTTAATGAGTTTTTAATTCCACCAGTTCTTTTTCCGAAAGGCAATTATTACCTGGGCTATTCAACGATGTATAACTACTATGGTCTTACGGAACAGATATTTCAAACATTCTATATTTTAAATACATCGCTTCAGCGCGAGCGGGAGATTTGCGGCATTTCGTTTAAGCTTCTTAAAGTACCGGCCAATCGGATGTATGGCCTTGAAAAGGTAAAAATCAGAGAGTCTCAGGTTATTGTAAGCGATAGGGAAAGGACGCTGATTGATCTTGTCTATTTTCCCGATCCGGTAGGCGGGATTAAGAAGGCTCTGGAACTCTTTCAGGAAGCAAGCTTATCAAACAAAACCGATCTAAATAAACTAATCAAATATACGTCAATATTTCCCAGCGTTTCAACCCGCAAGCGAATAGGCTTTGTATTTGAAAAATCCGGAGTTTCCAATTCGATGCTTGCTCCTCTTCTTAAAAGCGTGAAAAATAGAAATACGCTTGTGACTCTCTATGGCTCAGAGGCTCGAAGAGGTAAAATCAATAACACATGGAAGGTTATTATTGATGATTCACGATAATAAAGACGAATTCTTAAACATTCTTGAACGCACGGCTGGCCAGACAGGCTTTTCATTGTGGCTTTTAGAGAAAGATTATTACATAACGATCTTACTCGACGGGATTCATAGCCTAAGCGACGGCCTGATATTTAAAGGCGGAACATGTCTTAGCAAGATATATTACTCATATTACCGCTTGAGCGAAGATTTGGATTTCTCAATGAAACTGCCCGCTGGAGACCTGACACGAACTATACGCAGTAACCTAATGAAACCCGTTAAAGATAAGGTTCGGGAACTTGCGAAAGAACGGGGAATGACTGTTGAAGGAATTGATAAAGCGGGGCGCAATGTATCAAAGCAATATGTTTTCTATATAGATTATGGCTCAGTGGTAGTGGAAAAACCACAATCCATAAAACTTGAGATTGGGTTACGGTTCAATCCGTATTTGACGGTTTCAAAAAAGAAAGTTAGCCATACTTTTTTGCATCCATTCACAAAAGAGCCGCTTTTTGACGCGGGATCAGTTAACTGTTTCGCGCTCAAAGAACTCGTATCGGAGAAACTAAGAGCCGCGGCAACGCGCCTTGAGATAGCTCCCAGAGATTTTTATGATCTCGGGCATCTTATAAAGGTGGGGTTTAACTTTAATGACCCAGAGTTTTTGCAGTTATTAAAAAAGAAGTTGGCCGAAGACGAATTTGATGCTGACTTGAAAAAATACCGGTTTAATTTAGGGCGTTCCGACAAAGAGATCAGCGATATGGGCGCTCGTATTGAAGCGGAACTTTTGGATGTTTTGACGCTGGAAGAGAAAAAGAAGTTTAATCTCGCGGCTACGCTCAAAAATATTAATGCCACGTTGAAAGACATGGAATAAATTACTGATTTTCAGGTTGTATTTTTAGGGTGCGAAAGTAACGTCAAACGTAACTTTTGAAGCACAAAAATACAATATTTAAGAGCAGAGAAGAGAAGAATGGCAAAAGAAGCGCTAAAGAAATGGATGGAGCTGCCTGCTAATATCAGAAGTAAGATTCTGAGCACTGTGTGGTGCGGGCAATGTAGAACCGCGGTGACTATATGCGATTACAGCACGGACTTTGATGGCGGGGTTGTGGTCCTGCGGGGATTTTGCGGTGCCTGCGGGCATAAGGTTGCCCGGGTTCTAGAAGGCTGTGGCGAAAGCTCAAAAAGAGCGCCCCAATGCGGGCTTGAATATTACATTTTTGATGTCTGGCTTTACTGGGATGAAAAATGTACGGATGAAAAGAAGATTCTCCGCAAGATACAAATCGCAGGAACAAAAAGTCTCTATAATTTTGCCAAAGTTATCACTCAGGCGTTCGGTTTTTACTTTGACCATTGCTTTGGCTTTTACAATAATTTTCAAAGATACGGCGATTCATCAATGGCATACGAACTGTTTGTAGATGTTGACGAGGAACCTTTGTCATCTACACGCAAAGGTGTGAAGAAGGTAAAGATCAACCAAGTATTCAAGAGCGCTGGCCAAAAAATGCTATTCCTCTTTGACTATGGCGATGAATGGCGGTTTGTAGTGGAATTGAAAGAGATCAATCAGGCAGAAAAATGTGATTTAAAACCGAAAATACTGGAAAGCATCGGTAAAGCGCCAGAACAGTATCCACCGTGCGAAGATGAAGTTGAAAATGATTAAATCGTGTGATACTATAGCTCATCGAGAGAGGATCGGCCTTGTTTCCCTATCTCGACACTTGAATTTTAACTCGAGGGGATGTGATTTTTCTCCTCGGCATTTTATCTTTGTGGCAAGCATAAAGCTTCCTGCGCAAAAGAGGAGTTTGAGGGAAAAGATTTAATGGTTAAGAATGGATTATCGAGAAGTAATTTAAAAAAGAAGATTCTTAAGGTTATCCAGGGAAGTAAACTTGCCAGCCTGGCTACTATTTCAGGTGGCAAGCCGTGGGTTAGGTATGTCGTTACCCGTAGCGAAGGCCTCTGCCTTTATATTTGTACCTTTAAGGATGCTCGTAAGCTCAAGCAGATTCAAAAAAACCGGAATATCCATCTTACGATTGGGGGTAGTATGGAGCATATGGATGCTCCTTACGTCCAGATTGCAGCGAAAGCAAAGGTGCGTTCTGACACCGGGATTAGGAAAAAGCTTTGGTTACCGTTTATGGGAAAGTATTATACCGGTGTCAATGATCCTAAGTATGTAGTTCTTGAGGTCAAGCCGGAGTTCATAGAATATATGGATTCTGAAACGCATATAGCTCAAATATATAAGGTGGCAGTAAGAAGATAAAACCAGCCTGATTATTTCCCTAACCTATTGTTTATCAAATAGTTATGTAGACCCGCTCTGTAAAGGAGCGGGTTTTTTAGTTTGACACCTAAATTGAGCTATGTTACACTTATAAGATTATGCGGAATATATATTTAGTGGGTTTTATGGGTACAGGAAAAACAGCGGTGGGTAGGGCCTTAGCAAAGAAATTCAAGGTAGAGCTTGTAGATATTGATGATTTGATTGTAAAAAAGGAAAATCGCAGCATTAATGATATCTTTAGCCAAAGTAAAGAGCCTTATTTTAGAAAACTGGAACAAGAAACCTTGCGGGAGATTACTCTTGGTAATGGGCAGGTAGTTGCTTGCGGGGGCGGAATTGTGATAAATCCCGATAATATCGCCATCATGAAGAAAAGCGGCACTATGATTGCTTTAACCGCTAGGCCTGAAATAATCTATGAACGCGTTAAAAGAGCCAGCCACAGGCCGCTTTTGAAGGTGGCAGACCCCCTGGAAAAGATTAAAGAGCTTTTGGCTCTTCGTAAGCCTTACTATGAACAGGCGCATGTCGTGATTGATACTTCTGCCCTATCGGTGCAAGAGGTTATGCGGCATATTTTGGATTGGGTAAACAGCCATGACTGAGCAGGAAGCCCTGATCGCGTTAAATTTAATTCCCGATATCGGCAGCGCGCGGTTAAAGAATTTATTAGAGGCGTTTGGCAGCGCTCCCAAAATATTCCTCAATTCAGAAAGCACGTTAAAGAAGGTAGATAAAATAAGCGATAAAATTGCGCGGGCGATTGTTGCTTTTTCCTATGAGAGCTTGAAGAAAGAATTAGCCTTAGCCAAGAAATTAGGCGTTACGGTAGTTACCCTCAAAGATAATACCTATCCGAAAAACCTTAAGGAGATTTATGATCCGCCCCTGTGCCTTTATGTAAAAGGGGCATTGTCTTCCGCTGATACCCTTGCCTTGGCAATCGTTGGTTCTCGACGGGCATCTTTTTACGGATTATCCTGCGCGGAGAAGTTTGCTTATGCCTTGGCTCAGTATGGCATTACGGTGGTTTCAGGATTAGCCAGAGGCGTGGATACCCAAGCGCACGCGGGGGCATTAAAGGCAAAAGGGAGGACTCTCGCGGTTTTGGGAAGCGGGCTCAATTCGCTGTATCCTCCGGAAAATGCAAAATTAGCAGAGAAAATAGCAGAGAGTGGCGCGGTAGTTTCGGAATTTCCTCTGAATGCCGAGCCGCTTGCCCGTAATTTTCCCCGAAGAAATAGGGTTATCAGCGGCCTATCGCTGGGGACCATTGTGGTAGAGGCCGCAAAAAATAGCGGGGCACTGATTACCGCTGATTTTGCCCTGGAACAAGGCAGGGAAGTGCAATTTATACAGCAGGAACTCTGCGAGGAGATAATGAGATCAGGCACCTCATCATTAGAATACCTGCAGATCCTAAAAGGGAAGTTGGAGTTGGTCGCAATGTAAAAGATAGTTCAATTAAGTTTATAAGATAGTTTAGCTCCTATTCAAAAGATAGGAGTTTTTTGTTTTTAAGGAGGTGGTTATAGAAAATGATCCCCACAGGTATATCCCCCACAGAAGCGGCATTTGAGGTTGTTGGCCTGGTTAATGCCAAGTCAATAATAGATTTTTTGTTTTTTGAAACCAAGATAGGTTTAGCAGTCTTTCTTATTGGAATGTTGACCGCTTTGTGGAGATCGGTCAAGGAAACAGACTTCTCAGTTTTATGGAGTTACTTGATGATGTTTTGTATTCTTTTATTTATCTTTATCAAGCCTATGGCTGTTTTAGAGAGCGCCACTTCCACTATGGAAGCAGCCGGCTGGAAAGGCACCACAACCCAGGAAGCCCTAAAAGACGCCTTTATTGATACCGGAAAAACTCGGGCTGGTTCTCTAGGCCTTGTTTTAATCAGCCAGGGTTATAATGCCATTGTCTATGGCACGATAAGCGCGATTACCAAGGTTACTCGGCAGAAAGATTTTAACTATCTTAACAACCCTTTTATCGTAAATAAGGTGTCTTTGTACTTACAGCATTTTAGCAGTGAAGGCATTAAGAAAGACAACATCTTAAGAAAAAACCTTGAAGATTTTCTTAAAAACGACTATCCGCAAACCTTAGGACGAATGATTAATAACGGCAAGACTCAAGCAAACATTACCAAAAAATGGTGGCCGGGCGATGAAGAGATCATAATGAATTATGATTTGGATCAGAGAAAACGCTGGGAAGCTCTTGATTTAAAACTAACTGACTATATCAAAACAGAGATAGGTAAATTAGACGCTAAAGGCCCATTTACCGACCTCTTCATAGATTACAAGGCAATAAAGATAAAGCTGCTTGCCATACATACTGAGAAGGCAGCTACAGACATAGCATCTAATATGACCGGCTATGGCATTGAATCTAAGGCGGTCAGCTTAAGCTGGATGATGAGGCAGCCCGCCAGCTGGCTGGCCTATGCCTCATCGTTTGTAGGGCAGTTCTTTTCAACTACTTTGTCTGAGTTCATGATTAAGGCTCTGCCGTACTTACAAGGCTACGCGGTGATGATTATTTACAGTCTGTTTCCGTTTACTTTACTGCTGTGCCTTTTATTCGGAACCTTCAGTATTTTAAAGGAGTATTTTATCTATCTCTTTTGGGTGAAATCCTGGGTCATTGTTTGGGCTCTTATTCATTACGCGGCTATCTATATGTCAATCTTACAGACAAAGCTGGGTTCAGGGACCAGCTCCTGGTTCTTTGAGAAGCCTTATTTTAATACGGTTACCGGAGTGCTTTTGGTTATGTCTCCAGGGATAGCCTGGTTTATGACTAAAGGGGTATTATCCGGCATAGGAGAAGCAGCTACAGCATTGACTCTTCACGCGGATAAAGGGACAGGAAAAGTAGGCTCTAAAATAGGAATTTAATAGTATGGAAAACCTTGGGATGACCATTAGAAAAAGCCGCGAAGAGCTTGTCTTGAAAGTATATGAACTCGCCAGGAAAGTTGGCATTAACCCTGTATACATAACCCAGATTGAGAAACATGGCAAATTGCCTTCTCTTATTGTAATGAAAAGAATCAGCGAGGTCTTATGCGATGAACAACTCTTTGATATGTATCTTAAGATAAAATATCCTGTGGTTTACGGTAAGGCCAACCAGAGAGAAATCGGCTCTGTATTTAATATAACCAACGGGGTCTTAATGGATGAGATAGGGAAGATGAGGAAGATATTAGAAAGAATTGAGAAGAGGATAAATTAATGCGCAATTTAATTCCTGAAAAATTCACAGTTACAGGCGATTTACCTAATTTGGATTACGCGAATTGTCTTGAGAATATTTTTTTAAGTATGTTTTTTACCCCCAAGCACTTAAAGCTATTTGCGTGCGGTAGCCTAATAGGCGCTTTCGTCAACAACCCTGACGAAGGCTACCGCACGCTCGTTCCAATCAAAATCACCCAAACCCAACCCTTAACCAAAAACCCACAAGGGCAGGGCGGGGCAAGAAAGGCACCATCATGAAAAGAGGAAGATTAACCAAGGAAGAACACACACGCAGAATTAAGTCATTACTCATCTTTATCTATACTTTCCGATACGCTACCCGAAAGCAATTGGAAATGTTTATTCAGGTAATAATGAATTTATCCTATACGCGTTGGCTTATAGATTATTCCTTTAGAGAGGGCTTTATCAACGCTTACCATGAGCCCTTATTTAAGACAAAAATCTACTATTTGACCTATAAAGGCAAGGAAATGATTTGCGATCAAGCCATGGTCGAGCATTACCATTTTGAGAAGAGCCATGCCGGGTTAAATACCTTTATTCATCACAATAATATGATAGAGGCTTTTATTATCCTTAAAAGCCACCTGAACATTAAAGAATGGGTGTGCGAGTGGGACCTAAGGAAAGGTAAGAGAGCCGGTGAAAAAATTCCTGATGGTTTAATAATGTTTACGGATGGAATGACTGTAGCCCTGGAAGTAGAAACCCGGTATAAGAAGCTGGGTATTTTAAGGAGCTTTGTTAAGAGATACCGCTATGATATCGAAAAGATTTCCCGGTACCACTGCGTTTTGGTAGTTGCTTCGAGCAGGTTTAATTATGAGGGCTTAAGGACTAGGCTCTATAATCTTGCTCCGGAATTCTGTTCAAAAGCTCTTATTCTGGCTGATCTGGGTATGCTTGAGCTGGGGATGTGTTTTTGCCAGAATAAATTAATCCACCTGGAAGAAGCGATCAGATTATTGAAAGAGGGAGGACAAGGCCATGGACATGGACAAGCCGTTTAGTTTAAAAGGGCTGTTTATAAAGATGCTATTGCTTATTCCGCTTATCTATATCGGTTTTGGCTGGTACATTGGCCTAAACTACGGCAGGAAGGCTGCCTTGTTTGGCCCCTACAAAGATATTCCTATGGTAATGAAGAATAGACTTTTAGGTTCATCTCTTAGCGAGATTTCCGGCAGTAATGTGCTAGTGATGGTTGTGCCGTCAGGGGAGTCTGGTAAATCTGATCGAGACTCAACCTATTTTAAGTTAGCCGGCTATTTTGAGGTCCCCGGAACCTGGAACTTTGATTTTACGCCTTCTGATGCTGATTCCAGCTTTAAGGAGACCTTTACTCTAACCGGAAGCTATTCCCGCGCCATAGCCCATGAGCTTAAGAACCCTAAGCGCAACTTAGGAAGCCTGTCAGTAAGCCAGCTTAATGATTTCCTTAGGGCAGCCGGCAGAATCAAGGATATAGAAAAGCTAAAGCCCTATCTTTTTCTGGCAAGGATGGAAGATAAGTATCCTTGGCTTTACTCTGACACAGTGCTCTTATCCAGGGCAATGGGAAATATCTTTAAAGATAACCTGCTTCCCTATGACATATTAGGTTTGGTAGGAATAGGAGTTTTCTTTATCGGTTTAGCGGCCAGAGGGTTTTGGCTATGGGGATGTTATTTATTTTGGGTATTTGCTTATTGGCTGGGTAGGATTGGATATCACGATATAAATCTAGCTTTTGCTAATGACGGTTGCCAGGTAATCCTCTGGAGCTTTTGGAACGGCTTTATAGTCAAAGAGGGCAGACTGTTTTTAGTTACTGCCGCGGGATTATATGTTCTCAGTTGTGTGGTCTTGGCTGTTGTGTACGTATTCAAACATATTCTGCCGCGCAAAAAACGGGAGCTTGAGGATTTCTTCAAAATCGACAAAGACACTTTGAAGAAAAAAGAACTCTCTATTGAGACTGTTGAATTTAAAAAAGTGCATTACGACATCAATAAGAAGTTAAACCGGTATAACAAGACAGACAAATATTTCTTGGCTGTTTCTGATAATAAACAGGATGTGGTCGTTGAGGAAGGCACGCTTAACCGCCATCTGCACGTATTAGGCCCTACCGGAGGCGGAAAAACTTCTTTAGTGATACTTCCTTTAAGCCGGCAGGCGATAGAAAAAGGAAGGGGTTGCTGCTTTATTGACTTTAAGGGCGATGATGTTTTTAAGAAGTACGTTCAGCAGCGGGCTAAAGAAAAAGGTAAGAAGTTCTATTATTTTAGTATTGACCCTTATGAGCCGTCAGCAGGATATAATCCGCTCTCTTCTGGCGATATCCATTCCAAGGTAGACAGGATTATGACCGCGCTGGAATTGATTTATCACGGCCCGGCAGGTTTTTATTCTAACGTGCAGGCGATGACTTTTGTTGAATTATTAAAAGAAATGGCTCAGGAAAGAAAAGAGATAAACTTTCTTTCAGTTAAGGACGCTTTGGAGGATCCCAGCTTTTTGGAGAGAACGGATGTAAGCGCCCAGGAAGTTAAGGGCCTTTTGGCGGCAATTTCCTGGATTGCGGGAATAGAGGTGATAAGCCGGGATGAGCTGGATTTAGCTAAAGTGATTAAGGATGGGGATGTGGTGTTTTTTGCTCTAAAAAGTCAGGTGAATACGCGCTTAGCCGAGGCAATAGGAAAAATGCTTATCATTGATCTTAAGTCCCAGGCCGTATCGCGTAAGGAAACCGATCCGCCCTACTTTATCTTCATTGATGAATTCCAGAATTTAGCCTGTTCGCATTTTGTAGATGTAATCTCTAAGGTAAGGAGCGCTAATTTTTGTCTGGTTTTGTCTAATCAGTCGCGGGGGAATTTATCCAATGTATCAGCCGCGTTTGAAAATGCCATTTTTACCAATTCCGCGACCAAGGTAATTTTTATGCAGGAGGACCCCTTTGACGCGAAATTCTGGTCAGATAAAACAGGACAGACTACCTATCAGGACAAAAGCGTATTCCAGGTGGATAACATAACTACTGATAAGGGAGGCGCGAAGCTTGACGGCCTAAGATCTGCCCAGGGTAATATCCGGACTGCTGCTAAAAACTACATCTCAGAGAATGTGTTTTTAAGGCTGCCATTTTATAAATCCGTTATTTTTTCAAGAGGCAAGCTTACCGTAGCAGCTAATCATGAATTTTTATTTGGCAAGGCAGAAAGGGATAAGATTATTTCAAGTCCTTTTGAATACGACAGGAAGGAAGTCGCGTAAAATTTAAAGGAGGAAAAAATATGCGCAGAGATATTAAAAGAAAGAGGTTTATGTTAAAGGCCTTCGCGGTCTTGGGTTTGGTCCTGGGACTTTCGATGGCGGTGGCGCCTTTTGTTTTTGCGGAAATAAGCACTACCCAGGAGCAGCAGGTAGTAGGAGACTTTGCTACCTTTATCATCAATATACTCACCGGGCCTGTGTCAAAAATCTTAGGGGCAATATTGCTGATTGGCGGCGTAATCGCGCTTTTAAACGGAAAACAGGGAATAGCGGTTGCCTGCGGTTTTGGGTTCCTGATCCTTATATTTGTACCCAAGATCCTGGAGGGATTATTTAAACAATAATGAGAAAATGCCTGCGCACTATTGATAAACCGCTGCTTCTTTTTGGATTAGAGCCTGAAGACATAGGGATACTGGCTTTAGCCTGCGGCTCTATGCTGATTTTATTCGATACCTTTTACGCGGGCCTGGTATTCTTTGGGGGCTGGATGTTTTTAAGATTAATAAAACAGGGGAAACCCCAGGGTTATATTACGCATTTGTTTTATAAGCATGGGATTCGGATAAAGGGATTGATTGCTCCGCCTAAGCTG